>JGI24709J26583_10004884_pt1 | contig 9963 bp, 9 predicted proteins | sample BioPla2DNA1_FD_26583 | JGI IMG/M metagenome (IMG submission 26583) | reverse complement strand
CTTTTTTTGTGGAGTTAATGTAGATTAATGAAGACTTTCATAGAACAAAATGTGAACAAACTTTCTCGACAAAAATATTTTTCTACAACTACTGAACTTTCCGAGAAGGAGAAAGAAGCTATCTTAGAAAGCTTTGGAAGTTCCCTCGGGGAAAAATTACATAATTATGTGAAAGGCTCAAAAGAAAATCCTACGTGTGTATGTGGCGCGCCAGTGAAGTTCAAATCTTTCAAAATTGGCTATCAGTCTTTCTGTTCTAAATCTTGTTCAGCAAAGCACCAAAAAAGAAGCAAAGAGTCTATAGAAAAGGCGAAAAAAACGTACAAAAAAACGATGCTAGAGAAATATGGTGTCGAAAACTATTGGCAAACTGAAGAGTCTAAAAACCTCAAAAGAGACTTTTCTAATAGGCCAAAAAGATCTAAGCAAGCTGAAGAAGTTGCTCTCAAAAAACGACAGGAAACGAATCTTCGAAAATATGGACACACCTGTTCTCTCTATGGAAAGAATGCGGAAAAAGTCAAAAAGATTTTAGAAGAAAAATATGGAAAAAACGGAGTGCAAAAACGTGCCTCACAAGTTGCCTCTCAAAAGAGGTGGAACAAACATTTTGAAAGTTTGGTGGCCCATTGTGAGAGAGAAAATCTCACAATCTTAGACTACTCATCTAAAAATGCCAAAAATTTCTATAGGTGCAACACCTGCAATCTCACATTTCATCGAATCAATGGCTATCCGTTTTGTCCTGAATGCAACAAATCATCTCAATTCGTTTCTAAAAAAGAAAAAGAAATTGCTAACTACATTAGATCTTTCTACAAAGGTGAAGTTCGCGAAAACTATCGCCAGCTCTTTGCTGGAACAAACAAAGAGGTAGACATCTGGCTTCCTGAGCTCAATCTAGCCATCGAGTATGATGGCACTTTTTGGCACTCATACAATAGATTCACCGATATGTCATTTTCGGAATTCTCAAAAGCTGCAGAGTGGAAGCGGTTAGAATGTGAAAAAATGGGCGTGCGGCTTATTACGATTAATGAATGTGACTATTTAGACCGGCCAGAAGTTTTCCAAGCTTTTCTAAAAAACGTAATTTTGCCAAGGAAAAGAATTCATGGACGAAAAACGATTGTGAAAGAAATCGATACTCAAACTGCCCGTGAATTTTGTGAGAAACATCATCTTAATGGCTTTCGCGGAGGATCCACAAAGCTCGGACTCTTTTTAGAAGAGCAACTTCTTGCTGTAGCAGTCTTTGCGAAGCATCCGGTCCATCAATTTGAGTGCACACGACTCGTATTTGCATCTGGCGTCGAAGTTATCGGTGGTTGGGCTAAACTTCAAGCTCACTTTGGCAAACCTTTTCTGCACTACGTGAATCTTAACTATTTTCCTGGAAAAAACGTCACAGGATGTGGATATCGATTTGTTCTTCCAGATGGAAGGGTGCTGGCTAGAAACCCTCAAGGATTGAAAAAATATTGTGAGACATATGATGAGCGCATTTCAGACTTTGCAAATTGCATCAATAACGGTTTTCTTTGCATACCAGACTTAGGAAATGATATTAGGTTATATAATCAAAAGCGAACTAACTTATATGAAAACTTTAAAAAATCTTAAAGAGGGACAAGCTATCTCTTCTTTTGTGAAAAATTCGAATGTGATTTGGGAAGGTATTCTTATTGAGAAAGAAGACGGTACCAAAGTTGTTCTCAACGAAGAGACACATAGATGGAAAAAACTTAGCGACTTAGAGCATGTGAAAGTTCTCAATGAAGATGCTAATGCCATTAAAAAAGGATTCGATTCTTTCGGAGAAATGGTTGACTCCTCTTTCAAAGATTTGAAAGGGATAGATTCTAATAAGATAACGGATCAAAACATAAAGCAGCTCGCAAAAGACTTTCAAGAAGTGAGCAAAAGCTACGGAATAAAAGACACTCCTAAAGATGACAAAGAAGCTAGTGAGATTGTCACAAACGCGTTGGCATCTAAGTATGCTCAAGAGAACGCAACATCTTCTGCTGGAAACGCGCAGCAAGCGGAAGAAGCTAAAAAAAATATCGAAAGCTTTAAAAAAGAAGTTCAAGAATCTTTAAACCGGCTTCATCCTAGTTTACGACTTTCTGAGTCTGACCAATTGGAAGACCTTGAGGACTATTGGGATTTTGGTAGACTTGAAGATTCTGAGCATCTTAAAAACTCTGAGAACTATGAAGACGACTTTCAATATGATGATGAACACTATAATGATGAACAATATGATGATGAAAATGACATCGATGATTTTCTCTATGGAAGGTATGATGATGATCCTGAAGGTGATCCTGAAGGTGATCCTGAAGGTGAGCCGGAAGATGACTTTACAAACAGCCTTAGTAAAGAGGATGAAGAAAAAGCTTTAGAAAAAGCATTAGACCTTATACGAAGTAATTCAACAGATATCTTAAAAGAAATTATTGATGAATTCGATATACCTGAGAAAGAAGCAGATAAGATAGTCGAGCTTGCAATGGAAGAATACTTAGATTCCGAAAATTCTGGAGAAAGCATGTTCGAAAATGATGAAATTGAAGATGATTTTGAAAAAACGATAGATGCTTATGATGGCCCAGATGATGGTTTATTAGATCACCTAATAGACGAATATGAAATTGATCCTGAAGAGGCTGAAGTTGTCTGGGAAGAAACGGATGGAAATTTAGAAGAATGCATCTTTGCGTTCGTAGATATTGTCAAAAGAAGGATAAGATAATGAAATACGCAAAATTAGACCAAACTATTTCTGTGATAGAAAATCTGATCAATTTTCTGGAAGCTCAAGATTTTCCAGAAAGACAGCTCCAAGAAAAAATCGTATTCAAAAATAGAAAAGCAACGGTTGTTGTGGATGAAGAAGACCCACTCGAACTCCTAGACGACATGAAAAATTCACTCGTCTCTTGCAAAATATTTTTCGATCAAATGGATAGAGAGTACAACCCAGACATGAACAAATATTTAAAATTTTTCCGTCTCATTTCTGAGAACGTCGTGAAGACTATCTCAGTTGCCGCAAAAAGTGTGGTTGACTCATTTTGGAAAAGATATTTTTCTAAAAAAACACTCATGTATTGTAGAGGTTGTCTCGACTTAGCAGTGGAAACTATCAATGATATTGTCGACATTTTCAATAGCCGACTTAGGAAAGGCCACGCGGGCAAGCTTCAACATGTAGCAAAAATCCCATGGAACAAACTAAGTGAAGAAACTCTTTTTGAAGAAGTCTTTTTGAAAATGAAGTTAGCCGAAGGTTCGTAGCAACCAGCCAATCAGGCCAACTTGAGTGTCGTCGATGCTTCTCGTTGCGCCAATTTTCCGGGAGTCTCCCCAGTGGTCAATGTCGGCTTGTGGATTTTCATTGTAGTAGTCTATAGGAATATTCCATTTTTCACAGGCTTCAATCGCCTTTTCTAAGCCCTTTCCTTTCTCTCTCATCGTATTAAGAATGATCACCCAACCCTGCTCACTTTTTCTTCTCACGTATGCGGCCACGATTCGATGAATAAGCTTCGGCTTGCCAACATTAGGGAATTCTTCTGCTGTTGAAAAAAGTGTTCTATCAAAGTCGACAGCTAATTTTTTGAAAAAATATTTTTGAGTGACTATAATTTTCTCAGCTTCTCGAGCACTCACCTTTTGTCCTCTGCGATGCTCCTTGAGACCAATTTGTTTAAGAGAGCTCCATCGGACACCTTTTGCGAAGCTAAGAACTTTCACAATCTTTCCTTTTCTAAAAGAGAGTGCCCACTCGTCTTTGCTAAGTTTCACTATTCGAAACATACGCTCCTCCAGCGACTTGTTTGAATTTTGTATAATTTTCTAATATTAAGTTCGTATATTTCAAAGGATCTCCTAAAGTGTATTTTGTATTATCAAAGTGCGCATTAAGCGTTTTCCCCGTTTCGAAATACCATTTTAAGTTATTTTTATATGGCCCGGCATTATACGCGTAAGCAGTCCAGCTTAGAAGTTCTTCATAGTCTTCACAGTTTTTGAAGTGTGGCGCAAAATTAAAATGATATCCATAAAACCAAACCCAAACACTTTCCTCTAAAGATTTATACCATTCTGGGTTCCATGGCTTTCCCATCTTAGAATACACCGATTTGGCCGTCTGCTCCGTAAATTGAAATAAGCTTTTTTCACCAGCTGCCCAACCAACCACATAGTCTTTTCCACCGTTTCTAAAAGGATAGAATTGTGTTTCAACCATTATGAAAGCGAGAGGNGTGAATTCATCAANGAGCGAGTTNGGAAGTTTAGCATACTCNTAAATAATTCTCAATAATTCGGATCTATCCTCATAACTCAATTCATTCAAACTATTTTTATTTAAATGATAATGTTCCGAAATCATAGAATTGAAAGTATTAATAAATATCTTCTTGTCGCCTGCAGAGCTTCTTTCATCTCGTATCTCATAGAACGTTTCTAAATGACTTTCATATATGAGTGTGCTGTCTGACATTGATGCCTTCATAAAGATGAGACCGTTCTGCACAAACACGAATAATGAAAGTATATTCAAAAGTATGAAAATGCTTAGCTTTAGCAATTTTCTTTTTGTGAGACTCTTGTCTAATTCTGTGCTCATGTTTTTTCTTAAAATAGCTCCGAAATATTCATTATTCATTTTCAAAATAAGTTACACCCGTGAAAGGAACGGTTCCTCCCCATTCATCCGACTTTTCTGGGTCTGTGAAACAATTGAAATGTTCCTAGGCCAAGAAAAGTGCTCAGTCTTTAGCTGAGCATTCGTTCACAACATCTTTGTGGAAAAACTTTCCTAAAATTAGTTGATTCCCGCTTTTTGAACTTTTTTGCTTTTCGCAGGATCGCCTGGAATTTTTCTCGTATACGAAATTGATGCCTCATGTTCTTCATTCCATTTCTTCATCTGATAGTCTAAGTCATATGTGGTGATATCAATTTCTTTCCCATTATCATAATAGTGGCCTTTATTTAAGTCAGATTCTACCACGTCTATATACATTCTTAAACCATAATAAGGCTCACGGTGTTCCATGGCGACCTTATTAAGAAGAGCATATACTAAATCTTTTTCACTTTTGTGGACATAAAGTACAAAAGAGTCATGGACATAATTAAATATTCTCGTTTTAAGTCCCCATTCTTTAAAGGTCGCTTGAAGCGCGGTCGCATCCGGCATCGCCTGTTGAACCTCTGCCGTTTGTATAGATGTATTACTTGCTTCATTTTTCATGCCAGCAAACATACGACTATACAATTTCTTATCCATGCCTACTAAGTTTCCTTGAGCATTAAACTTCATGTATCGAAGTTCTGGAAAGTGTCGAATTGGCCCACTCCAAGTTCTCACGTAACCATGTTTCATAGCGAACCTTTGCTCACGTTCTACTCGTTCTAATAGTCCTGGATACGTTTGAAAGAAAAGCTCTCGAAGCTTAATTCCAACGACCATATATTTTAAGTCGACAGGATCTTTGTTTGCCGTATTGTTTAAGAGTGTTTGATTATAAGCATTTTCAAGACCAAAAGTTGCTATAGTCGCATCACAGTCTTCTTCAGTAAAACCAGCTTGCTTCATCTGTCGCCCAAGTGTTGGACCACTACACGCAAAAATTGTAGCTAAGTTTATCGTTTTCCCATTTTGTCGCATAGATGAAAATGGTTGATATTTTTTAAGTTTTAAGAAGTCTTCTAAAGTGACACGTCTTTTCTTAATTTTATACATTCCACATTTTTCCTTTGAACAACGTTCCCGTTAAACATACCCTAGGAACTCATCCGTATTTTGAAAGTCTCTTCCGAAGATAATAAGTTCTTCTGAGTCTGTGATAAGAGGCCGTCTTATTTTTATTTGTTGATCTTCTCCAAAAATATAAGTATTTCCGGCTTCATCCTCAATTTCGATAATGTCTAAATTAACTGAGTTACAAAAAACATTATGAGCTGTAAGAGAGTGGGCGTCCATACAACCAACCTCTGGATCATAAATATCATAAGCAACTGGGTCGACTCCATTCCTATTAAGACCACAATCTGCAAAAGCGAGCACGAGCTGTAATGCTCTAAAGTCGGCATTTACAATGAGCCATTCATCTGGCCCTTCTGGTGGTGTCGTTAAAATTTTCTTAATAAGAGGAGCGATTGCACCTCTGGCTGGGACTTGCTGCAAATTCGGATTACTCATTGCATGCCTAAAAGACGACGTGCCAAATGAATGACAATTTGGATGAATTCTCGTGGTGCCATCCTCATGGTCAACGAAAGCTTCTCGCCATCCATTTATAAAAGTCTTAAGTGCTACATTATAAGACCGAAGTTCTTTTAACTCTTTAATTCCAGGTAAGCCAAGTCTATCATATTCGACTAATACTGGGTCAGATGTGGCATAGTGTCCCGCTTTGCTTCTTTCGATACACGGCCATTTCATTTTTTCGAATAGTTGCCCGAGCTCCTTAGTTGATTCAAACTTAAAGTCTTCTGGCACTTTCCAAAGCTTGGCGAGTTCTTTTTTCAATTCCTTAATTTTATTTAAGATCGTTCTTTCACTTTCATCAGCTATTGCTGTCGACATATATTCCATCTATTTCTACCTCAGAAACCATGTTAGCATTAGGCATCATGACTTCTCTGTAAAATCTTTCAATGGTCCATTCGGGCTGCTTTTCATTTGGGAACTTTTTATCAATTTTTGCAACGTGCTTATCGAGAGCTTTTTGAACTCTCCAAGTTACGATAGGATCTAATCCGGCATATCTAATTAAGACGTCTTTAGGTATCTCAAGATAGTTTTTGATTTTTAAGCGCTTAACTACGTTGTCTAATTCTTGATCATAACCAGTAAATTTTCCACAATAAAATATTGCAGCTGCTTTTAGTCCTTTAGTTCTATTGCTATTTATTGCATGAGATAAAAGCACAGTGTCATCTGTTGGATACCAACCAGTCACTCCGTTCTGCCATAAAAATTTCATATCGAACTTAGCATTAGCTAATGTGAGACGTTTGGCCGTTTTAAAAACTTGTCTCAGAATCCGGGTGTCAACATTTTCCCAATCAAATACGTAGCCTATCTCACCGTCATTAGAAAGCTGCAATGTTCCTAATGTATCTTTTATAAAATGAAAACCACTCGTTTCAGTATCCGCTGCTAAAAGCTCCGAATTCATTAAACTTTTTAGAACGGCTGAGACTTCTTCTTTAGTTTTAATGTACTTAACTTCATAGTCTCTCATATCTAAAGACTTTAAGCTCATATCTTCTTTTTGAATCCGTCTTAATTTTTCACGGAAAAATCTTGTGAGAAAGTTTGTTGGATCATTTCCTAATTGAAGAGGATAAAGTCCTCCTATTCCTTCAACTGGATAGATCCACTTGTCTGGTCCACCAATAAATTCTGAGCCACAAAAATATCTCGGAGAATTAAACTTATCATCTATAAAGTCATAAAAGTTTACATCCGCAGACTTATTTAATACACGGATAGCGGAACCAAAAGCTACAATGCATTCACAAGACGTCCCGTTGAACTCAATATATTTACGCCAATTACTTTCTAAAGAAATTAAGTTTGTGGTTGAGTCATCTTTCTGTTTTTTCACAGAAATTACGGAAACTATACAATAAGAAAGAATTCCCGCTCGCTCTATGTCTTTAACTAAAAGATCTAAACGAGCTTGATCTATTACATAGTCAACTAAAAAAAGAAAATACTTGTATCCAGGAACATAATTTTCTTTTAGAATACTATCGAATTTTTGTAAGTTTTGTTTTGGTTTTTCTTGCTGCCTGACGGAGCCAAATGAAAAAGCATTTGCCATGAAAGCTCCTTTAAAATAATTCTGGAATGTTTTCCATGAATACGTCTTTGATCATATTCATTACATAGCGAATATCTGGGTGGGCTGCTGCAGAAGTTCTTAAATCTAACATGTGAAGTAATTCTCTCCAATTACACTTCATGACAACTTCAGTCTTCAAACTAATAGGAAGAACTGAGCGGGCGTTTTCCGGCTTGACCTTTTCTTCAATCATAGTTAAATAAGACTCTTCTGCAGCTTCCATCGCAGACTTCCAAATTTTAAATTCATTTTTTGAAATATCTATCTCTACCGGCTTGATGAAAGTTACTTCATTATTAAATTTATTTTTTCCATAATTGCAATATCTTGTTGACTCCTGAGCATATGATGCGAGACGATGTCTTACGAGTTCATGTGAGACTCCTCGGTCAGTTGTTATTCGACATATGAAATTTCCAAACTCGAGCATAGCTCCATGATTATTTTCTTTTAATTTCTTAATAAGAGATTTCCATGAATCTTCAGAAACATAATTTTCAGACTTGTAACATGTCCTCGCCGCGGCTTCAATTTTCCTCGCCTCGTTTACCCATTCAGTTACCCTTGATGGGTAGATAATATCTACTTTGTGGTTAATAATTTTCATGAAAGTATATTAACAATTTTTTTTTGAAAAAAATGGGGACACCTAACTACTTTTTAGATGTCCCCGTTCTCTCTCTTCAAGAGAACCGATGTCTAGTTTTCCGTCCGGGCACCTCAGACGTATTTTCTAATAGTTAGTTGTGCCTGTGTGATAACTTACGGAATTACTTTAGCTAAAATAATTTCACAGGTTGAATTTTCTACAACGATAGCAACTCCATTAGGATCATTCACGTCGGTACTCGAATATTTCATTGTGAAAAATTCTTCCGATTTTAAGACGTTTTCTAATAACTTAAAGTGTTGTGTTGGCATTAAGAATTCGAAATCTTCCGTGTCATCAGTTGTTTCGATAATTTCTGCAGTAAGATTGTTTCGTATCTCAACGTCCATATTATCAAAGTGTAAATCAAATACGGGGTTGTCATTAAATCCTGTTGGTGTTTTAAAGAATATTTGTTCAAATCTCCAAGTTGATGGATCAAAAACTTTTTCATATTCACTAATGATGTCATAGAAATGATTTGTATTTATCTTAAGCGTAATCTGCTTAGACTCTAATGGCTTAATGTCGACAAGATCTTCAGGTTCTGGAAATGACCATTCATATTTTTTTGGCACAAAGATGAGCTTAATTCCATATTTATTAATATCAAAATAATAATATTTTTTGTCTGAAGATATTGAAAACGCATCTACATCTTTTATAATAGATACTATGTCTCTATCAAAAAGGATTTCTCCTTCAGAGGTGATTTCTTCTTTAGATTTGTAATCTAAGATACAGAGCTGGTCGGCAGACTTTATAGAATTTTTTCCGAGCAAGATTTGATGATTCGTGTCTTGAAGCTTAGTCATGTTTCCTAAAGTAGTTATCAATTCTTTTTGGCTCAAGCTTACATTGATTGGATTTTTGAATTCTTTTAGACTCAATTTATCAGTAACATATGACTTAATTTCATTAAGAGCGTCTTCATCGTATACATCATATATGAGAGCTTGGCTAATAACGATTGAACTTGTGTCAGATTTTACCGTCATTTTTTTATTATTTATTAAAACATTNATTGTGTCCGATTTCGTTTTTTCTAAATAGGTTATAAACCGGCTAAGTTCTAAGCCAAAGTGGTCTTGGGATGTACTTTCAATGTCAAAAGTTGCCTCTATATGACCTGACCCGGCTGCATCAGCTGTGCCATATACTGTGAGCTGATTATTGTCGATAACGAAAGTCTGCTTTTCTCCAAGAGGGGAAAAAGCTTCCATTTTTTTGATATAGTCGTTAAGAACCTTAAGTCGACTAATTTGATCTTTTTTGATTTTGAATTCTGCCATATTAAAATAATTCTCCTTCTTCATTTTCTTGATAAGAGATTAACATCTTTTTTTTTAGTTCACATGCTTTTCGTGAAGCATCTTTTGAGAGATGCTAATCTAACTGAGCTCGTTTTCATTGTTCCAAAGACATCTCTCATTTCTATTT
>JGI24709J26583_10004878_pt1 | contig 9968 bp, 11 predicted proteins | sample BioPla2DNA1_FD_26583 | JGI IMG/M metagenome (IMG submission 26583) | reverse complement strand
CTTCAAAACGCCAATGTATGGAAGGTTACGATACTTCTGATTGAAGTCTAAACCAAATCCGATAACAAATTCGTTTTCTATTTCAAAGCCAACATAGTCAGCTTGAACGTCACATACTCTTCTAGATTGTTTATTTAATAAAGTAATTACTTTTACATCATGAGCACCTTTATGATATAACAATTCTTTAATTTTTTTAATTGTTAATCCTGTGTCAATAATATCCTCAATAATTAATATATCGCGATTAATAATTGAACAGTCTAAGTCTTTAATAATTTTTATATCTCCTAACGATTCAGTTCCTTCATAACTGCTAGCAGCAATGAAGTCAAGTTCCATATCAATTGAAATATGCTTGATTAATTCAGCCAAAAAAGGTATTGACCCTTTTAAAATCCCAACAAACAAAACATTATGCTTGTTATCTTTATAGTCTTGGGATAGTTGCTGACCTAACTTTTGGCACCTTTCAACTATTTGTTGCTCACTAAATAGAATTTTTTTACAATCTTGATGCATAAAAGTAACCTCTCTTTTAATGTAACATTTATTATTTTACCATAAATAAATTAGGTTTAATAGAGTAATGATTTACATCACAACCAATATCTTTAACAAATATTATCTGTCCTTCTCTATTTTCTACTACTGGCCATTTAATCCTATCTTTGTACAATACCTTTCTATCAATTAAAAAGCGATTAACTTTCTTATGACCATACCTTAACTGGATTTTATCCTGTAGTCGATAATTTCTAATAATTAAAGGAAAATCATCTTCACTTACTGTCATCTGCTGAATAGTTTCTCCTTTATTGGCTAAAATAAAGTACTCATTTTGTAAATATTCAATTTTATTTAATACATACTTAAAATCATCTTTTTTTTGGCAACAATACAATAGACCATATTCACAAACAATTAGTTTGCTTTCGTCTAATTCGATTTTAAAACCTTTAGCTGATGTTTTAATTTTATCTTTTAAATCATTAATAAAATCGGAAGAAAAACTTTTTCCTGGACAACTTTCTTCTAGCAATAGTCTTAAAATTAAAGTTTTTATAGTACTATTTTCTTTACGATATTCACTAATGTTAATTTCTTTTTTTAAATCATATTTTTCTTTTATATAATTTATATCGTTTGTTAGTTCTTGATTTTTTTCTTCCATTTCTCTTTGAAGAATTTTAATTTCTTCATCACTCATTTTTTCTAACTTTTTATGTCTAATTCTATTACGAGTGTATTGAAAAGACAGATTTGTTTCATCCACCCCAAAATCAATATTATTGTCCAGACAATATTTTTCAATTTCCTTTTTCCTTAAATTCATCAAAGGTCTAATTATCCTCATTCCATGATGATAAGTATCTTCACTGATTCCATAATACCAAGTCTTTGAGTTTCTTTCTTTACTCATCAAATAATTTTCTAATCCATCATCTAAATGATGAGCTATAAGTAAAGCTTCACAGTTATTTAAATCGTAAATCTCTTTAAAAAATTTATATCTTCTTTCTCTTGCCCAAGCTTGAAAGTTTTCTTTGCCATCAAAAACTGGATAATCCACATATAAAGATAACTTATGTATTTGACAAAAATCTTTTACTATTTTTTCATCTCTATCAGCACTAGCTCTTAGTTTATAGTTTACATGACAAATTAATAAATCATAGCCCTCTTTTACGCATAAAGAAAGTAACATCATAGAGTCACATCCTCCTGATACTGCTACTAAATATTTCTTTTCTTTATTTAAATTTAAACTAATGCTCATGTAATAATTATAACACTATTTCTTCAAACTGGACTGTTTGCAAAAAACGTTGATATATTTTTTTAAATAATACCGAATCAGTATTTATATGAGCTTTAATATCTATAATTCTAGCTGTATTTATATATTTGACATCATTTAAAAATAATACGGAATGTCTATTTAATCCTTTAACAAGTCCTAACCTCATTAGATGTGAGGAGCCGTTGGGATTGTTTTTTTCATCATAAGCGCTGTAATAAGCTTCAGAATTTGAAGTCATTGGGATAACTAGTGCTTTAGAATTAAACATTTTTAATACTAATCCAAAATGTAAGAAACCTGTTTCTGAAAGATATTGTTTACCAAAATCAATAAAACATATATCTCCAGGACTAATAACCATTCCATACCTGATGCAAGATTTAAGTTTAGATCTTTCAATATAATTACATTCACTTATAAGTCTTTCCTTAGTATCGTAATAATTCTGACTTTTTAGATAATGTTTTTCTATTTCTAAATACTCCTTTATTGCTTTGTCTAATTCTTTTTCGTTTTTTTCTAAACTGACTAATTCAATCAAATTAAAACCAACCATATAAAAACCCCCTAATTACTTATTAGTGGGGTTATTTTGTTTTCCCTAAATTAATTTAAAATTTGTAAATAATCGCTAAAATAAACTGTGCTGATAAATAACCTAGCGCCAGCGATAATAATATTACTAAAAATTGTGCTTTAGCAACTCTATTTTCAACTGGAAGCAGTAATTTGGCCAAATCTAAACTACTTAAACAGTAAAAACTGAAAATAAACATTATAAAATGTAAAACTATTCTACTTACTTCTTTAAACATATTTTCTTAACCCTTTCTTTCTTATCTTTGCTAATTCGGTAAGAATCTCTAATTTTCCCTTTAAAATATCTTAAGGTTTCTTCGTCCATTTTTATTATAACATTTATAACTTCATCAAAATATTTAATAGCAGCTGTTGCTAAAAGCCAAGCATTAGCCATTTTTACCGTATAATCTCGATTCGTTAAATTTTCACAATATTTTAATACATCATTTATATATTGATCGTTTAAATATAAATTCATTGATAAACATAGCACAAACCTCTCAATATAAGGGTTTTGCTGTAGCAGTAATTGATTATTTTTATAATCTTCAAGCATCTTCCAACCACTATCATAGTCTTTCCCCTTGAGTTTTAAAGTGCTAGCAAAACCATCAATCAAACTCCAGCAATCACATTTATGTAAATAGTTATTAATCAACTTCTTTTTACCTTCTAAGCTTGTATTATAATAAGCAACAATAAAACCTTGAAGCATAACTTCTTCGTAAGTATTATCACTTAACATTGATAAGGCTTCAATTCCATACTCTAAAAGTAATTCTTTAGCATATTTTCTTAATTTACCAACTCTGATACCAACAATGTCAAATTTTGTCTTTACTAGTTTTTCAGAGAATTCTTTATAATTTTCTTCACTATTATTTTCAATCCATTTTTTAATTTTCATAGAAACATTATAGCACACAAAAAAAGACAGGTTTCCCTGTCTTTGAAGACAATTATTCAATGCTGATGTACTTAGTTTTATCTTCTAATTTAAGTTGTTTTTTAGGAACGTTGATAACTAAAATTCCATCGTTAAATTTAGCTTGAATTGCTTCTTGATCAACATTTCCAACATAGAAACTTCTTGATTGACTGCCATAGAATCTTTCTCTATGGACGACCTTATCGGTAGAATCATCTCTTTCGACCGTTTTGTGAGCTTCTACTTTCAAATATCCATCATCTAAAGATAATTTAACATCATCTTTGTTATATCCTGCTAATTCCATTTCTAAAATATATTCATTTTCTTTTTCAATAATATCGGTTTTCATATTCATGTTAGTATTAGTAGTAACAAACGATGGACTAAAGAAATCATCAAACATTTTTTCAAATCTTCTTGGGCTTAAATAGTTAAACATACAATCACTCCTTTTTTAATTAGCACTCTCTACACCCTAGTGCCAATTTTATTATAACAGTTGTTTTTAGCACTGTCAACACTAAAGTGCTAATTTTTATAATAATTGTTTCTTTTTCAATTCTTGTTAAATGTTGTATAATGTAATTGGATTAAGGAGGGTTAGTTCATGCCAAATTTATTCTTTAATTTATTCTCGTTTTTATTCCCATTAATAATTTTCTCAATTTTCTTTAGTGTGATAATAACAATAATAAAAGGATTTTCTAGTGTTAATAGGGTTACTAGACAAGTGTCTTCACAAGTAGATAATATTTTTTCACAAATAAAAACACCTGCAACACCTAACACAAATAACGAAACCTCACATTCACGCGACAAATTCCATAAAATGCAGAAGGATTTCTCTTTTAAAAAAGTTGATAGTTATGCTACTGGTAAAGAAATAATTAAAGACAACGCTTTATCTGAAGCAGAAAAAAATGTTCTTTACGGTAAGTAAGAACATCTTGAATATTATTAATATCAAAAGCGACTAAAAGTCGCTTTTTTATTTCATAATTAAATCTATTTTAATATTCATTATTCCTTGTTGTAAAAGGATAGTTTAATATCATGATAATTTTTAAGTCGTTTTTCAAATAAATCCATCGGATTCAGCCATTTTCTTTTTAAGTGTTCTTTAGAAGTGATTATTGTGACTTCTTTAGCTTTTAATGCATTTACTATCTCTAATGAATATTTAGCATTTTCCTTAGTTGTTTTTGATTTTTCTTCTAATACTAACTTTGAGACATCAAAATCTCTTTTCATTAAGTATTCGGCCATTAATGAAGCTTCGCTACGCCAACTTTCATCTCTAAAAAGACCTAGTCCTCCAGATAGTATTACTTTATCAAATTTTTGGTTTTTATCTGCTTCAAGTAGAAGTTCTAGTCTTTCAATACACTTTTTCGAGATAGTTCCATCGCTATTATTTCTATTTCCTAAAACAATTGCTACCTTCATTAAAATCACCTTCTTCATTATAACTTAGATTTCAATAAAAAAAGCAAATCCTCTTAGGACTTGCTGAGTATTATTTATTCTTCCTGGTCTGAATGGAACAATTTATAAACATTAGAAATTGGTTTATTACACGAAATAGCTTCAATACCTTTAGCTAATAATAAGGCGATTGATAAAACTTTAACGTTTGGAACTTTGCTTAGTTCTTCTTTAGATCTTTCAATTGAATTTGTTACGATAAACTCTTTGACTCCACTTCCTGCAATTTTTTGTAGTGCATCTTTAGAAAAAACGCCATGAGTTGCTGCACAATAAATATCTAAAGCGCCATGTTCTTTTAACATATTTACACAACCTAATAATGATCCGCCTGTATCTACTAAGTCGTCAATAATGATACAATCTTTCCCTTTAACTTCACCAATTAAATTCATGGCCTCTGCCACATTTGGTGTGCTACGACGTTTATCAATAATGGCAATTGAACTATAAGGGATGCTGTTGGCTAAGTTTCTAGCTCTAGTTGCTCCACCATGGTCAGGAGAAACAATAACTACATCCTGTAATTTTTTATTTCTAAAATATTGCCCTATCATATCTACTGCTGTTAAGTTATCTGAAGGTATTTTAAAATAACCTTGAATCTGTGGAGCGTGTAAGTCTACTGACACAACTCTATCTGCTCCAGCAGCTTGAAGTAAGTCAGCTACAAGTCTAGCAGTGATGGGTTGTCTAGCTCTAGCTTTTCTGTCTTGTCTTGCATAACCATAATAAGGAATAACACAAGTTACTTCTTTACAGCTTGCTCTTTTACAAGCATCTAAACAAATTAAAAGTTCCATAATCGTATCATTTACTGGCGCACAAGTTGATTGAATAATGAATACATGCTTGCCTCTAACCGATTGTTGAGGTTCAACAAGTATTTCACCATCAGCAAAATGAGTCACCGCAATTTCACCTTGCTTTACACCTAAAATATTAACAATTTCTTCTGTCAGTTGTTTTGACGATGAAAGCGAAAATATTACAATGTTATCCATAAATTCTCCATCCCTTCTTATTTATTTAAATACTTAAACCCATATCCAGGTTTATTTTCTTGTCTTACTCTAGCAATAGCTAAATCGCCTTCTTCTACATCAGCAGTTATTGTTGATCCTGCTGCCAAAACTGTATAATCTCCTATATTTACTGGAGCAATAAGGTTTACATTACTTCCTATAAATACATGATTTCCTATTTCTGTATGGAATTTATTTTTTCCATCATAATTAACAGTAACAACACCACATCCAAAATTGCAATTTTCTCCAACAGTTGTATCGCCTAAATATGTCAAGTGAGCACATTTACTATTATGACCAAATTTAACATTTTTCATCTCTACATAGTTGCCAATACGACTTTCATCTTCAATCATACAACCATTTCTTAAATGGCTGTTTGGGCCAACTGTTATTTTATTGCCAAGTGTTGAATCAGTAATTCTACAACATTTGATGGTGTTGTTATTGCCAAAATTAACATTTTCCAAATATGAACCTTCAGTTATAACATTATCTTCTCCAATAACAGATTTTCCTTCAATTCTAACATTTGGATAAATAATAGTATCACAACCAATCATTGTATCTTTGGAAATATACGTTCTTTCTGGATCAATAATATTAACCCCTTTTTCCATCCAATAATTGTTAATTTTCATTTGCATCCATCTTGTAGCGCTTGCTAACTCACTCATAGAATTAATTCCTTGAAGTTCTTCGTTATCTTCAATCAGCAAAGGCATTACTTTGTGTCCGTGTTTTCTGAATATATGAACTAAATCAGTAATGTAATATTCTTTTTGATTGTTGTTATTGTCTACTTCTGGTAAATATTTCCATAACAATTCATTATCAACACAATAGATTCCAGCATTAATTTCTTTGATTTTTAATTCTTCTTCATCACAATCTTTTCTTTCAACTATTTTCAACAATAAATCGTTTTCCCTAACAATTCTTCCATAACTTTTAGCATCTTCCAAAACTGTTGTCAAAACAACTAAAGGATTTTCTTTGGTTGTTTTTTCTAAAAGTAATTTATATGTTTCTTCAGTAATTAGTGGACAATCTCCATTAATTATTAAAGTTTTTCCGACATTGTTTTTTAATTGCTCTGCTTGCATAACAGCATGAGCTGTTCCAAGGAGTGGTTCTTGAATGGCATATTGAACTTTATCTTGCAAATGCTGCATAATTGTTTCTTTGCCATAACCTACAACAAAAACCTTATTTTTAACACCAATTTTTTCTAAAGTGTCATAAGTGTATTCAATTATTGGTTTTCCTAATATTTTATGCATTGTTTTTGCATGCTTCGAATTCATACGTGTGCCTCTTCCGGCAGCCATAACAATTGCTGAAATCATATCTCTCTCCTTAAAACATACACTATTATAATAACACTCTATAGGCTTTTTTTCTACTTAATTAAGATAGAAGTCCTGTAGACAAAAGGATATTTTTCTTTCATATACTTTGTTAAATCGCTACAATTTTGTCCTTTTTCTAATAATACAAATACCGTTGAACCACTACCTGTCATAAGTACATCTTCATATCCCATATTTTTGCACTCTTTTATAATGTCAAAGACTTCAGGAACTAACTTCTTAGCTGAATATAACAAGGAATTTCCTAAAATTCCCTTTAATGGTCCATTGTTAATTAAAGCCATTTTTACTTTTTCAATATTTGGATGAGGACATTTATCTAAATCCAAAATTTCAAAAGCTACTTTAGTATCTACTCCTTGTTTAGGCTTTATTAATAGTACATCATATTCGACTTTTAGATTAAAAGGTTCAACAATATCACCAATACCTCTAACTCTTGCAACTTTTTGAAAAACACAAAATGGTATATCTGCACCCACTTCTTTTCCCAAACAGGAAAGCTGTTTAAGAGATAAGTTCAAATTCAAAAGTTTATTAATAATTCTTAACGCAGCAGCACCATCAGTACTTCCTCCAGCTAGTCCTGCTTCTTGAGGAATGTTTTTAGTAACCTTTATTGAAAATTGTTCTTTAAAGTTGAATTTTTTTCTTAATAATTCAATACATCGATAAATAATATTAGTTTCATCATATGGTAAATTATCATTACACCAATAACTTTCTTTTTCAGCAATTTCAATATCAATCACATCATATAAATCAATTGGCGCCATAATCATATCCATATTATGATAACCATCGTCTCTTTTGCTAATTACATTGATACTAATATTTATCTTTCCGTAAGCTTTTTCAATCATATATTTATCTTAACACCAAAATAACTCATATTGATGATTTCCTTTCCATACAGTAATTAACTTTCATATTTTATTATTTAAAACAGAATAAATCAATAACATTCAGTAAAGAAATATTATCTACCTTTTCTTTTGATATATCTTGTTGCTCTTGCTTGACCAATTTTTTGAATTTTATCTGTATCTTGTAATTCTTTTAAGGCTCTTTCTATTGTTCTTTTGGAAATCTCAGGACAAAGAATAACTAAATCAGATTTAGAAAGTGGTTCTAAAGTTTTTTCAAAAACCTTCATCACTCTTTCAGAAGAAGATATATTCTTTTCACTAATCAATTTGAATCTATCATCACATTCTTTATAAGCCTTATAAATTATCGATAACATATATTTGATAAAAGGTAATATATCATTTTTGTTTTCTATCCATCCTTTGCTGGAAGCATTTAATTCTCTATAGTAATCTTCTTTGCTTTCTTCTATTAACATTTCTAAACTAAGATACTTTCCAGCGAAAAAACCATACTTATACAATAATAGCAATGTCAACACTCTTGAAAGTCTTCCATTACCATCACTAAAAGGATGAATACATAAAAAATCGTGAATCACAGTTGGAATTAACAATAGTGGTGGAATTTCTAATTTAACAGCTCTTTGATAGGCCTCAATAAAACTAACCATATAAACCTTTGTTTCAAGGCTTGAGACTGGTTGAAAAATAATTCTTTTGTTTCCATAAGCATCTTTTTCTATAATTTCGTTATCAAACTTTTTAAACTTACCTTTATGATTTACATTTGAAAAAGAGTACATTCTATTATGTAAGGTTAAAATATCATTTATGTTGAATTCTATATACTCATAGCTTTCATGCACAAAATCTAAAACGGCTCTATAACCGTATAGCTCTTCTTCATTTCGGTTTTTAGGTTCAGTTTTTTTCATCATTAAATCTTCAAGTCGACTGTTGCTGGTTAAAATTCCCTCAATTGCGTTAGATGATTTTGTGCTTTGTATTTTTGCGACTTCAACCATTTTTTCCAACACATCCGAAAAATTTGCCACATATAATTCTTGTTTACCTTTAAACTCATATATTAAACTTATCAAACCATAGATATCTACAGGTAGATTCAAATTTAAAAGTTTAGTATAATCAAACTCTCTCATAACGCAATCCTTTCTACTCCATTTTATAGTATTTGGCGATGATAATCAACAAATTTTAAATTTATTATAGCCATTTGTTTTAATTTGGCTTCGATTATTTTAAGATGGCGAGATTAAATGTAGCCATTTTTCTCTTTTTGGCGTTAATACTCTAAGGATGGCGGAAATAGTGAATTATAATTAAAAATCCGAGCATCAAATCACTATTAACTCGGATTATAATTTCATTTAATATTCAAATTATATACTTATTTTCTTTAGCCAAATGCTATTGAATTTACAATGACTCTAAAGCTTTTTGTTTGCTGTCAACTATTAACTGCAAAAACTCTGAAATATCTTTGTCATACTTGCATTCTGAAATAATGCCTGTGGCAAAATCAAAGTAAAACCCCAAAACATTAAGTTCACCAGTTACAACCTTTTCTATCACAAATGGATAGGTCATAAGGTTGTCTAATTGTTGAAGTACATTTACTTTTTCTAACATTTCCAGTTGTTTATCTTCTGCTAAATCAGAATATCTTTCTTTGATAGATTCTGCTAATATAACACTTTGTTTTATCCATTCTGTTGTATATGGCAAGGTTTCTTCATAATCATGGATTTGCATCATTGCTCCACAACCACCACAATTTGAATGACCACAAACAACAATGTTCTCTACTTTTAGTACTTTAACTGCATATTCTAAAGCAGAAATAATGTCAGGATGTTCCTTTGGCTCCTTAGA
>JGI24709J26583_10004871_pt1 | contig 9981 bp, 10 predicted proteins | sample BioPla2DNA1_FD_26583 | JGI IMG/M metagenome (IMG submission 26583) | reverse complement strand
TTTTTTTTGCACTTTTTTAATGGATGCTTGTAATATCTAGATAAAAAGCAATCATAAATCCCTTTTTGCATGAATATGATATGTCAAAGGCATGTAATTCTATGTCCAAATTCAAGGAGGGATATTAGTGGAGTTAATAAAAAAGAATATTCATATGAATAAAATAAAATGTAAAAGTGCCCTGCAACTTACATTGGACGATGATTTTAATGTTCCTGATATCAAACCAGATATAGATCGGATAATAACTCAGCAGGGAGAAGTGAAAATAAGTGAGATTAAGTCAATGAACGAAAAGCTCTTAGTAAAGGGAGAGCTTAGTTTTAATGTACTTTACTTTAGTGAGGAAGACGCAAGGCCCATACACAATATCGCTGGAGAGATACCATTTGATGAGATAATAAATATNGAGCTTACCTGTGCTGGTGATAATCCTATTGTTAAATGGGAGCTAGAAGATCTTAATACTGGGCTTATAAATTCAAGAAAATTGAGTGTGAAGTCTGTAATAAGCCTTAATGTAGTAGTAGAGGAGCTTTATGATGAGGAAACCGGTGTTATGGTAGAGGGGCCTGAGGATATACAATATATAAGTAAAAGTATCGAGATAACTGATATTAGTATAGATAAGAATGATACCTTCAGAATTAAAGATGAAATCATGCTTCCTACAAATAAGGGAAATGTTTTATCAGTTTTATATGATTCTATAAGTCTAAGTAACATGGAGGTTCGTCTTTTAGAGGATAAGTTTACAATTAAGGGAGANCTACCTGTTTTTATACTATATGCCTGTGAAAGTGAAGAGAGGCCATTTGAGTACTATGAGACAGACCTATCTTTTGGGGGAACAGTTGATTGCAATGGTTGTAATGAGGATATGGTTGAGGATATAACTTTCAGAATATTAAGTAAAAACATAGAGATAAAGCCAGATACAGACGGGGAGGATAGACTTGTTGACCTTGAGGTTATTTTAGAAATGGCTATAAAGGTATATGAAATGCAGGATACAGAAATTCTTTGTGATGTTTACAGTCCATGCAAGGATATAAGTCCGATAATGCGAGAAGCTACTTATGAAAATTTAGTGGTAAAAAATAATAGTAAATATCGTGTAGCAGACCGTATCCGCCTTGGAGATAATCAGCCTAGCATTCTTCAGATTTGTCATTCTGAAGCTGCAATAAAAATTGATGATGTTATTCCAAATGACACAGAGCTTCAAGTAGAGGGAATTATAGATATGAATATACTTTACATCTCAGAGGATGATTCAAGACCACTTTCATCATTAAAAGGGGCTATTCCATTTACCCAGCTTGTAGAGGTAAAGGGAATGAATTCTAGTAGTAGTTTTGATATACGCCCCAGTATTGATCAGCTCAGTGTTATGATGCTAGACGGACAGGAAATAGAAGTTAAGGCGGTCATGAATTTAAACACCATTGTATTTGACAGAATTACTGAGTCTATTATTACAGATATTGAAGTGGCAGACTTGGATCTAGATAAACTACAAGCCATGCCTGGAATTATTGGGTATGTTGTAAAAAAGAATGACAGTCTGTGGAATATTGCAAAGAAATATTACACCACTGTGGATACAATNATGGAAATCAACAATATGGAGGATAGTANCATAAAAGAGGGCGACAAGCTGATTATTATGAAGAAGGTAGAGCCTGCCATATAATAATAGAATTTATATTAAGTAAATAAAGAAAATATCCGATATACATNTTACAGGAAANAAACCCTAAGAATCAAGGAGGATCACCTCCAAATACCAAGGATGGTAAGTAATCAAAAAACACTGTAAACAGGGCAACCAACAAAGGAGGTTAGGAAATGAGTATACAGCAGATAACAAATCATTATGACAATAGTACATATATTACAAGTAATGATGGAAAAAAAGTAAAAAGTGATGTAATCCAAAAGGATAGTAATGAGGCAGTTGTTTATGAAAAGGCTAAAGATACAAAAAAGACTTATCAAAAAGATCAAGCAAGTATAGATAGGCTTCTAGCAGAGGCAGAAGAAAGTGCCCATAAGCTAAGGGACTTGGTTGAGAGAATGCTACTAAAGCAGGGTCAGACACTTGATAAATCAGCTAATATCTATAGCTTGCTAAGAGAAGGTAAGATAGAGGTGGATGACGAGACTAGAGAGCAAGCAAGAAGAGATATCGCTGAGGACGGATATTGGGGGATTGAACAGACCTCAGAACGGCTTTTTTCCTTTGCAAAGGCTTTATCTGGAGGGGATCCATCAATGGCAGATGCTATGATAAAGGCCGTAAAAAAAGGTTTTAAGATGGCTGAAAAGACATGGGGCGGAGAGCTTCCACAGATTAGCAAGGATACAGTTGATCGTACAATTAGTAAACTTGAGAGCTGGAGAGATTCCCTAGCTAGTGATGATGTTTAATATTTATAAGAGAATAAATAATGGTGCCAGGCATATACTTGGCACCATTTATTTTTTTGCAAATTAAACAGGAAAATATGGATTTGTTAAAAACACCTGCCATTCATTGGAACGAGATTTAAAGTATATGTATGCCTTTTCGGCCTTATATTGACTATCAAAGATACCAAAGACTGTAGGACCACTCCCGCTCATTAGTGAAGTTAGGGCATCTTGGTCTTTCATGGAGGCCTTAATTTCTTCTATTATGGGGTGTTCTTTAATAGTAACAGATTCAAGTATGTTCTTCATAAGTGGGGTAAGCTTGTAGAGGTTATTTGCTTTTAGTGCTTCCAACATAAGAGGAATATCAGGATGATCTATTTCTTTGTTAAGGTAAAGATTCTCATATACATATTTAGTGGAGACACTAATATCAGGTTTTACCAGTAGAATACTACAATCCGGCATAGGAGGTAAAGGACTTAGTTTTTCTCCTATACCCTCTGATAGAGCTGTTCCCATTAGTAGGCAGTATGGTACATCAGCACCAAGTTTTACTCCTAGCTCCATAAGCTGTTCTAGAGATAAGCCAATTTGAAAGAGTTTGTTTAATCCCATTAATGTGGCAGCTGCATCAGCACTTCCTCCTGCTAATCCGGCAGCTACAGGTATACGCTTGTTCAGGAATATATCTATACCACTTCTTAAAGAATAGTATTCTCGAAATAAGTCTACTGCTTTATAAACGATATTTCTTTGGTCCGTTGGAAGATAGTATAGATTTGATTGTATAGTTAAGGACTGAAACTTGGTTTTTCTTATATTAATTGTATCGTGTAAATTGACGGTTTGCATGATCATACTTACATCATGGTAGCCATCAGGGCGTTTTCTTAATACATCCAAGCCAAGATTGATTTTTGCATAGGCTTTTACAGTTATGGAATTCATCATTACCTCCTGATTCCTTTTACCATTTATGTATAGAAGTACTTGCATTAGGATAAAGGTATTTTATCACAAGCTTCATGCCTTTACAAATATATTCCTAGCTAAAAAGCTTTTTTATTTTCTTTAAGAGCTTGAATTTTATTTTAACAGGTGGCTTTTTACACTTTAGTGATTCAAACTCCTCCTCTGTCAAAAGTCGCTCTAACTTTTCCTTAGAATCCTCATCTACAATACTATAGGTTTCATCAACAAAGCACAAGGGTGGAAACATTACACACCACCAGTTCATTCCTTGGGCATCTCCGATCTTAACTTGTAGAGCCTGATAGTTACCTGGTGGAAGGGAATAGTCTCCATATATCTTCATGGGAAAATATGAGTTTGAAAGAGAGGCTGTAACAGAATATGTATAGCCCTCATCTTCTATGACCTTGTATGCCAGCTCCTGAATAAATGGTAAGTTTTCAGATATTATATCTTGGGCCTCTTCAAGAGTGTCTGCATCCTTTAGATATGGACTTAAAGCTTTTACTAAGGCATCCTTTACCTGATATTTGAGTTCTTGGTCTTCATCACTATTGCTATTTGCAATCACATGAAATCGTATGATTTCTTTAGCAATCCCCTCCTGCAGCCTTTCATTATTAGCCGCCTTTATCTGTATAGCCTGGGTTAAAATCCAGGAAGATACCAGTAATGTTATCAAAAAGATAAGTCTTATACGATTATTATCTTGATCTGATAGTAAAGGTCTATTATGTAAAGGCTTTAATTTTATTCTATTTTTAATATTCATATCCATATACCCTCCTCATTTGGCTAATATCTAAGTATTGACCTATCTTTGCTAGAATATACAGTAACCTATAGCTTTTGTATGAATAAGTTGAAATGATGAATAACCCTTGAACTTAGCTGTATTTAATAGTAAAATAAATAGATGTTATGTACAAATTAGAATATTATGTACCATTTAGATGGAGGCTTAAGCATGATTAATAATACACCAATTGGTGTATTTGATTCAGGTATAGGAGGACTTACCGTTGTAAAGGAAATCATGAATCAAATACCAGGTGAAACTATTATATATTTTGGAGATACAGCAAGACTTCCCTATGGAAGTAAATCCAAGGAAACAGTTATTACTTATACAAGGCAAATTATCAGATTTTTAATAGGCAAGGGGGTAAAGGCAATCGTAATTGCCTGTAATACCGCAAGTGCATTTGCATTAGAAACTGTTAAAGCCGAGTTTGATATACCGATTATTGGAGTTGTCAAGCCAGGAGCTAAGATGGCAGCAAAGGCTACAAGAAATGGTAGAATTGGGGTTATAGGAACCGTAGGTACTATTGAAAGCGGTATATATAGTGAATTTATGAGCCAGACAAATCCAAGAGTTAAGGTATTTGGAAAGGCATGCCCTTTGTTTGTGCCCTTGGTAGAGGAAGGACTAGTAGATGATCCAGTAACTTACGAGATGGCATCAAGGTATACTAGTGTTTTATTAGATAAAGATATTGACACCCTAGTACTTGGATGTACCCATTATCCCCTGCTTAGGAAGACCATACGAAAGGTCGTGGGAGAGGATATAGTATTAGTTAATCCAGCATATGAAACGGCCAAATCATTAGCAGAGGTTATTACTCACAAGGGACTAAGAAATGATTCTTCTCCTAAGATAGATCACAAATTTTATGTAAGTGACGGTGCAGAAAAATTCAGGCAATTTGCTAATACTATATTACCCTGTGAAGTTATGGAAACTAAGGACATTAATATTGAGGAGCTGGGTTGATATAAGGAGAAATAGGATGAGCAAAAGGGTAAAAATATTTATAGAAGGAATGTCTCGCGATGAGGAAGAAGATAGAATTATTACTAATGCAATTGGTGAATATAGGCTAATTGATGGGGTGCATATACTTAGATATAAAGAGAATGACCTTGAAAATAACAATTCTTCTGAAAATGATAAAGAGATCAATACAATAAGAATATCATCTACCTATGTTGAGATGATAAAAAGCGGAGATAATAGGACTAAGATGGTCTTTGATTTATATAAGAATACGGAATCGGTATATGATACACCCTATGGGTGCCTGCAATTTCAAATCAAGACAAGCAAGATGGTCTTGGAAGAAAAGCAGGACCAGATTGTCATGCACATGGAGTATTCCCTATCTCATAATGATAGTCATATATCAGATAACAGAATTCTAATTAAAGCAAAGGAACTATAAAACATTAATGATTATAGTTCCTTATTTCTCGGTCACAAATCCATCTTCATCGAATTTTACATCAAAGGAGATGTCCTCCATAAACTTAAAATATGCTTTCCTGTCACTTTCATCAGTAATTAGGTAGGTATAGGTATTATCATTCATTACTGGAAGAAGCTGAACATCAGTTGTTCCATCAGGATTAATGTAAAACTTTATCAGTCCGGATTCTCTTTTTGAGGAATTAAACCAGTAGTTGCCAAGGCTATAGGCAATTGCTTTTCCTTTATAAAATTCTATTCCTTGCATAACGTGGGGATGACAGCCTATTACAAGATCTGCCCCTGCATCTATATACNTTTTTGCCATATTCTTTTGATAGTCTACAGGTTCATGGCTACGCTCTACTCCCCAATGTACATATGCAACCACAAAGTCACTGTTCTTTTTTGCTTCCTCTATAGAGCTTATAAACAGAGCTGGATCATAAGTTCCAATCATTCCGGGGCGATCATCAGTAGCGTACCAATCCATGGCATAAACAACTCGTGAGGCTGCTACATATCCAATCTTAGTATCACCTATGGTGTAGTAAACAGGTGATTTGGCACGATCCATATTATGGCCGGCCCCAACATAATCAATTCCAGCTTCCTCTAGGGTGGTAAATGTATCAAGCAGGGCGTCCTGACCATAATCTAGGGCATGATTATTTGCAAGAGATACTATATCTACACCCATTTCCTTTAAGATATCAACCCGGTCTGGGTGGGCCCTAAAGGTATAGGATTTTTCTATGATTCTATTTCCTCTTGTACTATAGGCAAATTCGTTATTTAGCATAAAAATATCTGCTTGGTTCATTTCATCAACAAGTTCCTGAGATATACCGCCAAGAATACCTTTGTTTTCTCTATCATAGCGGGCAACAGGCTTGGAGTTTTCATCAAAATTCACATCTCCGGCAAAAGCCAGTATTATGGGCTCTGCTGGCGCCTGGGTTGGGCTTGGTGTCAGTGGACTTGATGGTTCTTCTTGTTCGTCCATATCATCAATAGAAGGTGGATTATTACTTTTGTTTGAAGATGTCTTGTCCTGGCTGGAATCATTATTACTTGTTAAATTTGAATTATCAGTGACATTTTTATCTGATTCTGAACCAGCAATTATTGTGGAGTCTTCATTTCCTGATTTGTCCTTCTCTAGCTTTTTTCCCATATAGACGGAAGCTATGAGTACAAGGAGTATTACAATCATAGCAATTAATATTCTTATTAAGTTCCTATTTAAATTATTCTTCCTTCTACTCATAAAATTCTCCAATCTGAGCTTAATATCAATTGATTTAAGTATACTTTGAAGAAAAAACCCTCATACCCTATGATAATAGATTCATCTGGCTGGAGGATTTGATCTTATTGCTTATATAAATGAAGATTATTTTTTTGAGAATTTACCCTTGATTTTGCTAAAAAAAGATTTCTTGGTTTTTGCCTCTAAGTTACTTCTTAAGCCCTTAACATCAGTTATATAGATACCGCTAATTACGGCCTTTACTTCCTTTTTTACAGGTATAATGTCAAACACCTTGGCATCACACATCAAAGACATAACCTTAGGTCCGATTTTTGCCTTAACAATAGGCACTTTAGTACGGCGGAGGTATTTGGGAGTTTGATCAACAACCATCTTTGGAAGGTTAGCTTCAGTTAATTTCATCTTCTTCTTATCAATGACTAGGATAGAAACAGTCTGAGAGGCTGCCTTCATCTGCTCTTCAGTTTCAGCTTGCTTTTTTTGAAGCTTACTTCCGGCAAAGTATAAGCCAACAACTATTGCGATTACAACAACGGCTACTATTATTAATACAACTACTGTGGGATTCATGTACTATGTACCTCCTAAAAATGTGTTTATTTAAAGCTTTAAAAGCTGTTTTTATCAATATTAATTGGACAAGGCTTATTGTATCATTTATTGTCCAAAAAATAAATAGGTAAAGATAAAAAGATTAGAAAACATTTCGACAAACATATGTTAATCAACTAAGGACTGATTTTTGTCCAGCATTTCTTTAATTATATTTTGTACGTAAGAGCCTAGATGTTTTTGCTGGTCCTTATCTAACTGCTTGGGGTAAATTGGTTTGCCAAACTCTATCACTACCTTAGCAGACTTAATACGGGGAAAGTGGTTTTCAAAAAGTTCATCAGTGTTAGTTATTGCAACAGGAATTATTGGACAACCACTTTTTTCGGATACCTTAAAGCTTCCCTCCTTAAATGGGAGCATTTCCTTGCCTTGGCTGCGAGTTCCCTCAGGGGATATAAATATTGAATATCCTGCCTTGACTTGATCGATAGCCTTTAAGATGGTTTTAAGTCCCTGTCTTATATCCTTTCTATCAAGAAATAGACATTGTAGAAACCCCATCCAAGTCCTTAAAAAAGGAACCTTAGCTATTTCCTTCTTTGCCATAAATCCTGTTAATGTAGGAAGATTAACATAGGCTAGTGGAATATCAAAAAAACTTCTATGATTTGAGATATACAAAACAGGCTCATCCTTGGGGACATTATCCTTACCAATTACGGTTTGTTTTGCACCTGCAAGAAATAAAACAACACGAAAGGCAACAACAACTATCTTTTGTGCACTGGCAACCTGAGCACGACGATTAAACTTACCGATTATAAATTCAATCAAAAACAAGGGAATACTAATGATAAAAAATAATATTAAAAAAATTACTATTAAAATTAACCTCATGATATCCTCCCGGGTTTATTTGCCGTGTATATTATAATCTCCAAGTACAGCTTAAGTTCTTTGGGTAAATCTTATCTCCTATGTAAGGATAGGATTGCTTTTTTATATCAATTCTCTGGTATTATAGTAGGTAATGGGGGTTCGTCATTTAAAGCCTCATTCTTTAGAGCTTCATCATCTAAGCTACTAATGCTTATATCTTTGTCTTTTGAATCTTCATAGACTGAAGGCTTACCTTCCGAAATTATATTATTTGGTGTTTTATAGTCTGAATTTTCATCGTTAAAATCAGGATCATTTAGATTCTCATCATCCATATTTTCATCATCCAAATTCTCATCATCCATATTTTCATCATCCAAATTCTCACCATCTAAATTCTCATCAACTAGACTCTCGTCATCTAAATCTTCATCTGGATTCCTGTCTTCAAAATCGTCGTTAAGTAAGTTCTCATCCTCAGTCTCATCCTCAAGTAGTTCGTCATTCTCATCCCCATCCTCTATGTCTTCATCAACTAAGTCGTCAAGAAGGTCTTCATCATCTAATTCTTCTGGGATTGGGGTTGGAGTTACGGGAGGCCTGTAGTTGATTAAATCAGCATATTCTTTCTCATAATCAAAGCCTTNGCTTGGTTCATACTTATAATATTCATCCAGGGTCATATTTTTAGCATATAGATAACTGGCTAAATCCTCGCCAACATATCGAATATGCCAAGGTTCATAGGCATATCCAGTAGAGGCATATTGGTCCTTAGGATAACGAATTATAAATCCAAATTTATGAGCATTGTTAGCCAACCATATTCCTTCGTCAGAATATGCAAAGGCGGTAACTAGCTTATAGCGAACAGACTTTGATGAAACATCCATTGCAAGCCCAGTTTGATGCTCGCTTGTACCAGGAGCTGCTGAGTATTTTAGGGTATGGTNCTTACCTTTATGGACTATATTATTCAGGAATATTTCTTTTTGACGGTCATATGACCTATATCCAGATATACCATATAGGATAATTCCATTGTCTAAGGCAGACTTAAACAACTCTTCTATAGCTTCAGCTGCTTCTTTACGCATAAGTTTTCTTTCGCTATAACTGGTAGAGTCAAAGGATATATTTGGTACGACTAGGNTTTCTGGAACATAATCACTTGGTAAACAGTGCTCCTTATTCACATATACAGTAAGGCTTTCGGGGTTCAAATCCATTTCGGTAGCTGGTGTCCATCCAGATTTGTTAGGNCCATTATATGACATTTGATCATCTTCTTTATTAGCATTATTATCATCATATTCAGAACTAGTAGGGATATATGTATTATTATCTATGATTATACCTTTAGATGAGTCTGTGGAAGCAGATGCTGTACCTCTATCCTTATTGGCTAAGCGGATTTTTTCAAGTGATTCCTTTTTGAAAATCAGGATTCCAGTTATTAAGAATATGAGAAATGTACATGTTATAAGGATGGGTATCCTTGCTTTTCTCATAAAATTTCTCCCTTCGTAAACTGCTAATCATTACTATGTTGTTTCCTGTAATAGGAAAGCTCGTCCTATTACAGGAAAATATAAGCAAGAAATTAGGGTATGGCAATATTCTTGTCCAA
>JGI24709J26583_10004866_pt1 | contig 9988 bp, 14 predicted proteins | sample BioPla2DNA1_FD_26583 | JGI IMG/M metagenome (IMG submission 26583) | reverse complement strand
CCCTTGCCCATGTCCTCCGCCTGCTGCTGCGCCAGCCCGTCGTAGTACGCCTGGAGGTTGTTGCGGTCCCGGAGGGCCTCCTCCATCAGGGCGGTCTCTTCGTCCTTCTGCTGCTGGAGCTCAGAGAGCCTGGCCCTGGCCTGCTCGAGGGTCCGCCCCCCGAGGATCTCGTCCTGCTCGGCCTCGAGGTCGCTCAGCCTCTTCCGGGCATCGTCGAGCCGGTCCTCTGCGTCCCGGACGGCGAGGTCGGCCTCCCACCGGTCGAGGCGCGTGGCGTCAGGCCCGAGGCTCCGCTGCCGCTCCTTCGCCCGGGCAAGGGCTATCTCCGCGTGCTCGATGGCGCGCTCCTGGTCGTCGATGTCCTCGGGCATCTCCATCGCCCGGTCGATCGCGGCCTTGAGCTCATCGTATTCCCGGCCCAGGTCAGAGACCGCACGCTGATGGTCAGAGTAAGCCTGGTCCGCCTTCCGGAGCTCGGCCTGGGCCGCGTCCATCGCGTCCCTGATCGTGGCGGCGTACCTCAGCTGTTCGGCCTCGGCATCACGGGCGGCCTGGCTCTGCGCCCACCACGATCTTGCCAGGCGCTCGAGGATGCTCTCGGACTCGGCCCCCCCGGCGCTGATCCTGTCGAAGAAGGTCACGATGGGGTGCTCGGCATTGGCCACCTCATCGGCCATTCGCCTGAGGTCCTTGGCCGAGTAAGCCATGGCGTCGCCGAGGTCGAAGGCCTTGTCCTCGGCCCGGCCGAGGTGCCAGATCAGGGCCGCGAGCCCGGCGACCACCCCGGCGATGGCCAGTGCGACCAGCCCCGCCGGGGTCGACATGAGCGCGGCAGAGAACCCCCGGGTGGCCAGGGTGGCGGCGAACGTGGAGGCGGTGTATGCGGTGTGGGCAGCCCTCAGGGCGGCTATGGTAGATACCACCTTCCCGCCGATGAAGACCACAGGCCCTATCGCGGCCGCGAGCCCGCCGACAGCGATGATCACGCCGCGGGTGCCGCTGTCCAGGTTCTTGAACCCGGTGATCAGCCGGCGCACGATCTCGATCCCCCGCTGGGCGGCCGGCAGGAGGTCGGCCCCGATGGACTCCGCGAGCTCCTTCGCGTCGGCCTCGAGGGCCTTCATCTGGTTGGAGAATGACCCGGCGGTCCGGGCGGCATCGCCCTGGGCGTCGGTCGTGGCCCGCATGATGATGTTCATCCTCGCCTGGGCCTTCTCGGCGTCCGTGGCGGCCTTGGTGCCGCCCCTGATGCCCATGTTGAGCAGCTCCTGCTCGACCTTGGCCTCGTTCACGATGACACCGAAGCGCTTCATCGGCTCGTACTCACCGGTGATCGCGNNNCGNAGNGCGTTGAACGCCTCGATGTCAGAGGCGTTGTGGAACGAGCCCATGTCCACGGCGAGCTGCGCGANCTGCTCGGAGAACTCCACACTCGCCTCGCCGGTCATCCCCATCGCCTTGACGATGGNCCCGGTCGTGGCGAGCATGTCCTGCAGGTCGGTGGTCGCCCGGCCNACGGCGTCCCCGTAGGCCTCGGCCCAGTCCTGGGCATCCTNGGACATCTCNCCGAAGACCTGNTCAAACTTGCCCTGAGTCTCNGCGGCGTTGCCGGCGAGGTAGGTCGCCGCGGCCGCGCCGCCCACCAGGGGCAGGGTGATGGCCATCGACATCTTCCGCCCCACCTGCGCCGCGGCGTCCCCGGCCTCCTTCAGCCTCTGGGACGCCGACTTGATGCCGGACGCCGTCTTGTCCCGGGCGATGATGTCGTAGGCCACCGCCCCCAGTTCACCCGCCATTGTATGCCTTCTCCCTCAGGTCTCGCTGCTTCTTGTCCCACCATGCTCGCCAGTACACCTGCTCCTCCAGGGAGAGCTCGCCCCACTGTCGCCACGTCAGGCGGAGGTAGTGGAGGAGCTCACCCCAGTTCTGCCCGGTGCTACTTTCCGCGAAAGGAGCGAGCCCGCGCGGCCCGCTCCACCCGCTCGCCCATCCGGGCATAGTAGCCGATGGACGCGACCAGGACGTCCTGCGTGGCGAACCTGCCCGGGTTCTCCTGAGCCACTCCGCGGTGATCATCGGGTTGGCCGTGACCAGCTCGATGATCTCCCGCTGGATCTCGTCCAGGGCCTCGGCGTCCTCTTCGGACAGCTCGTTCGGGTTCCTCCCCGCCACGATCTCGGCCTGCGCCCGCTGCAGGTAGTTGAGGAGCCTGTTCTCGTCAGCCGAGAGGCACGCCCACACCGCGATGGTGTCCCCGTTCCCGAGGTCGATCTCCTCGATCTCGGTCCGGGTGCGCCGCTCGAGCGTGGCGATCTCCGCGTCCCACCTCGACTGCTCCTCCGCGAGGGCCGCGCTCCGCTCGGCCACGAGCCGGGCGCGCCTCTCGCGGAGCCGGAGGGCCTCAGGAGAGTTGAGGATCTCCTGGGCCGTGCGACCGTTAGTCATAGTCGAGGCTGAGGTCCGCGTCGGGATCCCGCATGGTGAATGTCGCCGGGTTGCGCACGATGGAGTTTGCGCTGCTGAACGTCAGCTCCCCGGACGTGAGGAAGCAGTTGTCCAGGGACATCGTCACGTTGTTCTCCCCCTTGACCACGGAGCCAACGAGCTTGAACACGTCGGCCGGCCCCACGACGATGTTGGCGCTGCCGGCCACGGAGTCGACCCTGAGGGTGCCCCCCTCCTGGACGCCGCCGATCAGCGTGACGTGGGTCACGGTGAGGAACTTGGTCCTCGAGGTGACGTACTCGTTGATCGCGAGCGGCGGGACCTCGATGGCCTCGCTGTGGAGGTCGCCCCCGGCGCCNGTCCCGTGGAGGACCGCGACGCCTGCAGTGGTCACGGCCGCGGTGAGCGCGGTGAGCCTGACCCTCGACGGCGTGGTGCAGGAGGTCGTGGTCATGTCGGTGACGCTCTCGGCGCCCACCCCGGGCAGCTCGAGGCCCGCGTGCAGTGTCACCGCCGTGCCCGTGGTCGTGGTGTTCCCGATGGCCATCCCGATGAGCTCGCCGTCGGTCACGATCTCGTCGATCGTCCCGGTGACGTCGACGTCGCCCGGCACCTTCAGCTTGCTGTGCTTGCCCGACCGCTCCGCCTCTGCGACGGAGCGGTTGATCTTGACGCTGAAGAGGACGTCCGCAACGACCTTGTCGTTGATGAGGACGACCCCGTCAACCCCTGTGTAAGACTCTACTGTCATGGTTCACTCCTAACTGTCTCTGATGCTGTACTGGAACGAGTACCTGAGGGCGTTGTGCCAGACACGGGTACCCTCCTCGAACTGCTGAGAGGACGACGTCCGAGACCACTGCCCCGTGCCGGCGACCGGCGACGCGGCGTCCAGGAGGACCTCGTCCACCCTCTCGGCGATCAGATCGGCGTCCTCGCCGCTGTTCGGCGCGGACTCGTCGTCCGCGCTCACCCACACGTCGACCTGCAGGACCGACGAGTTGTCCCGCACCCGGGTCACCCTGTAGCCCACGCGCGGCGTGCTGCTCTCGGTGTTCTCCGCCAGGGTGATCGACGGCGCCTGGGCCGGCCGGTCGGCCTGCCGGCGGTAGACGCGCGCCTCGCCCAGCATCGCGGCGAGGACGGGGTCGGCTGCGAGCCTGTCGAGGATCGCCTGGAACACCTCGTGTCTCATGTGCTGTGCCTCCGGAGGACCTCCTCCACCCCGCTCGACAGGATGGCGACGGTCTCTGGCTTCTTTTCCTCGATGGCATCGGTGATAAATGGCCGTGCCTGCATCCTGGTGGTCCCCTCGTGCACCATCAGGGCGTAGCGCTTGGGGTTGCCCACGACGCCGACGATGGCGTCCCCGTCCTCTCGGACCTCGCTGTACATCACGTCTCGCATGTGCGGAGGCTCACGGTCCGGGTCACGGTCGTCGGTGTAGGGCGCCCCGGTGTAGTTGTCGGGGAACCTCTTCATCTTGGTCGGGAAGATGTAGTCCTCGTAGGGCGACTTCCCCGGCGTGCAGTTGACCCGGGCCTGGGCCTCCACGTTCAGCGCCGCGTCCCGCATCGCGGCCAGGAGGGCCGGGCGGGTCTCGGCCTGGATGGCGGCGAACTTGGCCCTCAGCTGCTCGGGCGTGAGGATCACGGTCATCGGGCGACCCCGAGCAGGCCGAGGCAGCTCGCCAGGTAGCCGAGCACCGCGCCGGACCCCCCGGCCGCGCCGAGGAGCCCGATGAGCCTCGTCAGCGTCATGTCCTTCCAGGACGAGACCGCCCGCAGGCCGGCGTCCCTCTTCTCGAGGGCACGGATGCGGCCCCCGTGCTCCTCGGACGTCTCCTCGAGGCGGTGGACCGCCTGCGACAGGCCGCCCTGGCGCTCGAGGATCCGCAGCCGGTCCTCGTGGTCGGTCAGCGTGCTGCGGATGTACCGCACGTCGCTCCGGATCTCGACGAGGAGGTCGTGGTCGGTCATGCCGTCCATCAGATCGCCTCCTCGAGGTCCGCCTCGTAGTGATCGAGCCCGCGGGCGTTCGACCGCGGCACGAGCCGCCTCACGGCGTAGGTCCCGGCGAACCCGGCCTCGGTCGTGGCGATCCGGTAGCCGATCTCCCCCACCGTGGCGGTGGGCGGGAGCATGCACCGGAGGGTCGGGTCCTCGATGTCGCCGGTGTCGTGCCGGCGCCGGCCCTGCCCGTCGCGGACGTAGAACCGGCACCGCACGCCGGTCTGCGAGTCGGCCCAGTACCAGGCGGGCTCGCCGCTCTGGTTGGCGTAGTCCGTCTGCGACACGAGGGTGCCCGACCATGTCGGCGTGGACACCGCCTCGCCCGCGACGAAGGGCCTGCTCAGCCCCCGGGCCCGCAGGTGGGCCTCGCCCACGCCGGCCACGACGGCCGTCGCGCCCGACTCCGCCCCGGTCACGGTCTGGCCGATCACGGCCTCGCCGGCGCCATTCGAGTAGTCGAGCCGCTGCACGCGCATGCGCGCCTGGATGGTGCAGGTGTGGATCATCCCGGGCCTCACATGCTCACCCCGTCGTGGAACACCGGGACGCCGCCCTGGTCGAGGGACACGGCGCCCATGTCGGCGTCGGCCCGGACCACGCCCGCGCCCGCGGGCCCTGCCCTGGCGCTGAGGGCCGCGCTGGCCAGGGCGATGATCTCGTGGTACTGGATCGACCAGGTGGTGGCCCCCGCGGTTCGGCTCTCCGAGTAGTCGCCCGAGGTGTGCTGCCTGAGCCCGACCTCGGGGTTCCCCGCGTCCGCCAGGTGGCAGATCATGAGGGCGTGGCACCAGTCGCGGAGGGTCGCCGGCAGCCCCGGGTCGTCCAGGGCGAGCCTCGCCTCGGCCACGTCGCCGTAGGTGGAGATCGCCGCCGTGGCCTCCGCCTCGGTCATCGCGGGGTTGGCCGCGGCCACCAGGTCACTGGACGCAGCCATGCGGCGCCACCTCAGCTGCCCCCGGCCCGGATCAGCATGAAGTGGGCGCCACTGCCCGCCGGGAACGGGATGATCTGGATCTGGATCGTGTCGTCGAGGGCCTCGACGGCGGCCGCGAGGGCCTCCGGGTCGGTGTACGTGTCGACCTGCCACTTGGTCATGGCCTACCTCACGACTCCGTCTCGTAGTACTCGAGGATCACGTCCACGTGGCCGGTGCCGCCCGAGCTGCCCGTCGCGGTGACCACCAGGTCGAGCCGCCTGCCCGCGGCGATGGCGGCCTTGCCGGCCTCCGGGCTGGTGCTCACCAGGGTGCCCGCCTCCACGCCGTCGGCCGCCGGCGTGTGCGCGAAGATGACCGCGGGCGTGGCCGCGTTGTCCCTGATCTCGATCCTCGCGTCCGTGGTGTCCTTGGCGTAGGCCTCGTTGGCCAGGACGTGCAGCCTCACCGCCGTGATGGCCACGGGCGCGAAGAACACGCCGAAGGTGGTGCCGCCGGTCCCGTCCGCGATGTCCACGCCGGACGTCTCCGCGGCCGACCTGTCCCCCATGCCCGCCGTGAGGAGGGCGAACTTGGACCTGTGGGCCGCCGCCTGGGCGCCCACGCTGTCGATCTCCGCGCCGATGAGCGCGAGCTCGCCGGCGATCTTCTCGAGCAGGGACCCGCGGATCTTGCGGAGCGTCCCCGCGCTCTTGGCTGTGTATGCCATGTGCCTCTTGCCTCCTGATGTCTGGTGTGCTGGAGCAGCCCCTTCAAAAAGAGGGGCGGGATCAGATCCCGTTGTCGTACTGGGCCGCGAGGGCCTCGGTGACGACCACCTTGTTCTCGACCCAGAACCGGAGGATCTGGTCGTGCGTGCCCTGCTCCTCGTAGGTCTCGAACTGGACCCCGAGGTTGTCCGCGGTCACCATCTGGCGCTTGCCGTCGATGATGGTCTCGTACTGCACCTGGGCGGTGCCGAACTTCGGGTCCACGTAGTAGTGGTACTCGGCGCACGGGTTGTTGCGGTCCAGGCCGAGGATGTAGCCCTCGTCGATGCCGGACTTGCACTTGATCACGTCGGCGCCCACGACCGGGACGTGGATCGTGTCCCTGCCGATCGCCGGCACGCCGTAGATGCCGCGCTGCTTGGCGTCGCTGACGTCCGCGCTGGTGAGGTAGCCCTTGAGCTCGTACCAGTTCTTCTTGCTGACCAGGACGTCGGTCAGGGCATACGGGTAGCCCTCGCGCTCCATGCACTCCTCGAGCCTGATGAGGTCGTCGATCGGGGTCGCGTTCCCGCTGGACCACTCCGCGGACGGCGTCCAGGTGGGCGTGGTGGCCCCGGCCTTGATCGCCGAGAGGATGTCGTTGTGGATGTGCTCGGCGATCCAGAACCCGGCGAACTTGTACGCCCGCCGGATCTCGTCGATCCCCTTCGGCTGGTTCCGGATGGCGCTGCGCTTGATCCGCACCTGGAACCCGCGGCTCTCGGTCATCCCGGACCCGGTGAGCCCGCGGGACATGTCGACCTCGGGGAAGTCCGCGCCGATCATGGTGTGGGCCGGCCGCTTCTTCCTGGCGTCCCCGGACTTGGTGGTGTTCTGATAGCGATACGTGAATGCGTCCTGGTCATCCCTGATGGGCCGGATGAACCTGGTCGCCCAGAGATAGGGCTCGGCCTCCTCGTAGAGGCTCCGGAGCGCCGTCCCCTGTCTCAGCCAGAAATCGGTTGTTCCCTCGAGAGGCATCTTATGCTCCTGTTGCGGCGTAGGCCAGTCCGTTCATCAGCACCAGCGCTGTGGCGAGGTCCCCGTCGGTCCCTTTCGCCACGTAGTGGAGCGGGATGCCGCCCACCCCGTTATCCGCCACGGCGTCGAAGTAGTACCCCCGGGCGCCGGTGGCGTACGCCGAGGTGATGTTGAGCGCCAGCGTCGCCATGGCGCCGGGCACCAGCGCGTTGGTGCCGTTCTGCATGATCTGGGCCGCGACGATCCTGCCCGGGATGTGGATCTCGACCAGGGCCGTGCGGTAGTACTTGCCGGCGAGCCGCTTCGCGAGCGTGTCGGCCACCCCAGCGGAGGCGGGGAAGGCCTTGAGCCTGGGCGTGCTGACGATCTGGCCGATGACCAGGGTCTCGCCGTTCTGCGCCCGCTCGACCACGGGCATGCCCTCGGTCGCGGCGTAGGTGTTCGCGGTGTCGTTGCTGAGCGCCACGACCATGCCCTCCTCGAGCGGAGAGGCGAAGGTCAGGGTGCTGAGCGTCTCGCCCGTCTGCATGTGCGAGACCGCGACGGGCGTCGGCGCACCCTCGTCGAGGATGCACTCGATGATCGCGCCGGTCCCTCTGTAGTTACCGGCGATGGTAGACTGGTTGTCGGTCATTGTGTCTCACCTCAGTGGAGCCTGCCCGGGATCGACCGGCCGCTGGCCCGTGCCATGGCCGCGTTGATCTCCGCCTGCTCGTCGCCCGCGTTGAGGTGCGCTGTGCTCCCCTCCTCGGGCGCCTCGCTGGCCCTGCGGTGGGCCAGGATGCGGTTCATGAACGCGATCGGCTCCTGCTCGAACTCCGCGCGGAGCTCGGCCTCGGCGCCCTCCCTGGCGAGCCACCCCTTGGGCACGTGCTCGTCCCGGGTGCTGGCCCACGCCTGGTCGCGCCTCTCCTGCTCGATCGCGTTGAGCGCGGCAGTCGCCTCCTCGTTCGCCTGCCTGACCGCCGCGATCTCGGCCCTAAGGGCCTCGTTCTCGGCTCTCAGCGCCGCGATGGCGCTCTCGTTGTCCGTCATGTTGTCTGTCTCCTCACTCTTGCCCGCCTGGGCCTCCGTGTGGGCCTCCGTGTGGGCCTGTGCCTGCGCCGCGGGCCCGCGCCCGCCGCCCGCCTGCTCGCCCTCGTCGCCGCCCTCGCCGGTCACCCCGGCGAAGAGCTCCCTCAGAAGGTCGATGGCCTGGCGGAGCTTCCCCGCGCTGATCTTGTCGTTTGGCATGTCGTCTCCGGACTGGCTGTTGAGGAACATCGCCCCCGGGTCGCGCGGCCAGACCCCACCGTCGCCACCCTCGGCCGGCTGCCCGGCCTTGAAGACGAGGAGGTGGTTCGGCCTGACCCTGCCCGCGATGGCGCCGGCCCTGCTGGAGAACCAGAACGCCGTGGACAGGGACAGCTCGCCCCGCCGGTAGGCGGCGTCGACCTCCGGGTCCGTGAAGGAGATCCGCGACTCCAGCCGAGGCTGGCCCGTGGTCTCCACCCTGGTCCCCGAGAGGCTCCCGCAGACTGGTCCCCGAGAGGCTCCCGCAGACCCTGCCGGGCCCCCCCTCCGCCGTTCTCACCGCCGCCAGCGCCGCGTCGAGGTCGTCCTCGACCAGGCGCGGGTCGGGGTGGGTCTGGGCGTAGATCACCGGCACGCGGTCCCAGTCCGCACCCGTGCCGTCGAAGTTCTCAGTGCCGTACCAGACCCTCTCGCCGCCCTGCGTCATCCACCGGTTGAGCGCCTGGAGGATGGCCGTGTGGGGCTCGCCCGCGGGCGCCGAGTGGCCGAAGAAACACGTGTCGCCCGGTCTGCAAGTGCTGTCGCCTGGGCATGACATCACACTGTGATGAGCGCGCGGCTATAAAATAGGCTCTATCGGGCGCGCCCCTCGAGGCACCTGTATATTGCCCGCGGTAGCGCAGTGGAAGCACAGCGCATACCCCCTTGTGTGCGGATGCCCACGGTCACAAAGGGGGGGTCATTTCGAAAAGCGCGTTTTCCGAAAACTTGCTTTTCGAAATGACCCTCTTCTTTTTTTTTTATTATTGGGGTGAACGGGCCACACTGTGCCTCGGTGGCCCCGCCGGCGTCACCGGGGCCCGCCCCGGCGCCGGACGAGCGAGGCCATGACCACCAGCCACGCCGCGGCCAGCGCGAGCACCGCCACGACGGCCAGCAGGCCGAACGCCGCCGAGGCCTCCGCGGGGCTCATGCACGCCCCCCGTGGGCCAGCGCCGGGCACCGTGCCCGGTGGCCGCCCCCCATCGCGCCTCGGGGTGTCATGCCGTCCCCCGCCACCACGAGCGCCCGTGCCGCTCGATCCGGTAGACCCGCCGATAGAATGCCCACTCGTCCGTCGTCGCAGGGAGGCAGGTCTCGATCACCAGGCCCTCGTCCATGATGGTCGGGAACACATCGTCCCCCCGTTTCATGCGATCGGTCTCCATCAGAGCCGCCCCCCACAGAGGTGGCCGCGCACGGCCGCCAGTCCGGGCCGCGCCCTCTGCGGCCTCCTCGAGCGAGGCCAGGATGGCCACCGGGTCGCCCCGGGCTTTGTGGTGGGCAGACAGTTTCACCAGGGCGAGGTTCGAGATTTTGCTGTCGATGTCGATAAGTCGGATCCTCATACTATCACTCCTCTACCATCTTTTTACGGGATGTCTTCCCGTAATCCACCACTCCAGCACCTCATCAGCAGAGTAGCCCCACCCCCTGCCAAATGATCTCCGGTCGCCGCTGGATATCACTCGCTGGATAGCATGGCGATACGCCCGGTAATACTTAGGATACCTCTCTGCGTCTTGTCTCATCCCCTCCCCCTGCAGCGGGCACATGATACAACCGATCCGGGTTTTACCCTCGTCATAGAGCGA
>JGI24709J26583_10004857_pt1 | contig 9999 bp, 12 predicted proteins | sample BioPla2DNA1_FD_26583 | JGI IMG/M metagenome (IMG submission 26583) | reverse complement strand
GACATAAATATCAAATGGGGTTTTTGTCCTATTTGCTCGCTAACAGATGTAAAACAATCAAAAATAGGCTGTGTTTGCATTATCATTCCTGTTCCCCCACCATAAGGTGCATCATCAACACGCTTGTGCTTATCTTTTGAGTAATCCCTTATATTATGGCAATTAATCTCAACAAGATTATTCTCCCTTGCTCTACCAATTATGCTGGTGCTAAGCACACTTTCGCACATTTCGGGAAACAGGGTTAAAATGTCAATTCTCATCGTCAAACAACCCCCTTAAAGGGTTAATCTCAACAACTTCATTCTCAACACTTATGCTAACAACAACATCAGGAATTGCAGGAATTAGATATTCTTGCCCTTGGTTTTTGATATGCCAAACATCGTTTGCACCCGTTGCACTTACATCGCTTATTGTTCCATAAAGTTTGCCAGTGCTTGCATCTTTTACCTGACATCCAATTAGCTCTTGAACAAAATAACGACCCTCTTCAAGCGGTGCGTCAGAACGCTTAATGTACAATATTTTACCTCTAAGAGATGACGCAAGCTCAACCGTTGTAACTTCATCAAGCTTTAGCAAAACGATGTTGCCGTGCGCACGAACGCTTGAAATTTTTGCAGACTCTTTTCCTAACTTATCAAAATAAAGTGTACTGAAGTTTTTAAAAAACTCTGGTGAATCGCACCAAGGATTAACTCTTAATTCTCCCCTTATTCCGTGCGTTCCAACTATTTTTCCTATTTCTATAAAATCTAAAATCATATAACTTCCACCACTTTATTTTTTAAAAATTTAAATGCTAATCACTAAAAAAATAGGGCGGAGAACCGCCCTTGTAAGTGTTGCACTAATCAATTTCTACTGCTACTTTTGTGTCATTACGATTTGCAGTAGCTCTCATAACAGTGCGAATAGCCTTTGCTATTCTGCCTTGCTTGCCGATAACTCTACCCATATCGTCCGGCGCAACATGAAGGTGATAAACTACAACTCCATTTTCATCCGGCTCATCAATATCTACGGATACAGCTGAAGGGTCTTCTACAAGACCTTGTGCGATAGAAATAAGTAAATCCTTCATTTTGAGGACCTCCAAATTTATTTAATTGCTCCTGACTTTTTAAGAAGTGCTTTTACTGTGTCTGTTGGTTGTGCACCGTTAGCAATCCATTGTTGAACTTTTTCTTCATCAACTTTTAAAACTATTGGGTCTTCTGTTGGGTTGTAGTAACCAATCTCCTCAATGAACCTTCCATCTCTAGGATACCTTGAATCCGCAACAACTATACGATAGAAAGGAGCTTTTTTTGCACCCATACGGCGAAGCCTAATTTTTACTGCCATTTTAATTCCTCCAAAAAATTTATATTAAGAATAATTTATATCAATCACGCACTTGCCACCTGCTCACGCACCTAACTCCTGCGTCAAAGATTACTAAAAAAACTACATACCAAACTGGCCAAAGTCCATATTGTTGGGGTTCATACCCATCATACCCATTTGTTTCATCTTCTTGCGTCCACCTTTGCTATTAAGCTGTTTGAAGATTTTTTGCATTTGTTTATACTGGGTAAGAAGTCTATTAACATCCTCAACTTGCTGCCCACATCCCGCTGCAACTCTTCGTTTGCGAGAGGCGTTTAAAATGTTTGGATTTTCTCTTTCCTGTGGTGTCATCGAAAGGATGATAGCCTGAACTCTGTCAAACTGTTTTTCATCAACATCAATGTCTTTCATCTGCTTACCTACTCCTGGAATCATAGCAAGCATATCTTGAAGTGGCCCCATTTTTCGTACTTGTTTAAAGTTCTCAAGCAAGTCGTTTAAATCAAACTTATTTTTGCGAAGCTTTTCTTCAAGCTCTTTTGCCTTTTTTTCATCAAGGGTTGTTTCTGCCTTTTCAATAAGAGAGAGCATATCTCCCATTCCAAGAATTCTTGATGCCATTCGTTCTGGGTGAAATGTGTCTAAATCTTCCAACTTTTCACCAGTACCTACAAATTTGATGGGCTTGCCTGTAATCGCTCTTGCAGAAAGAGCCGCACCACCACGGGTATCACCATCAAGCTTTGTTAGAATTAGTCCGTCAATTCCAAGTGTTTCATTAAACGATGACGCAACATTAAATGCATCTTGACCTGTCATTGCGTCAACTACAAGCAAAATTTCGTGCGGTTTTACTTGTGATTTTATATTTTTAAGTTCATCCATCAACTGCTCGTCTATGTGCAGGCGACCTGCCGTGTCAAGAAAAACATAATCATAACCTTGGTCTTTTGCAAGCTTTATAGCCTCTCTTGCAATTATTACTGGGTCTGTTGTTCCCATTTCAAAAACGGGCACACCTGCTTGCTCTCCAACAACTTGCAACTGCTTTATAGCCGCCGGCCTGTAGATATCACAAGCGACAAGCAAAGGTCTGTTGCCTTGTTTTTTTAGCATCATTGCAATTTTTGCACTATGTGTTGTTTTACCAGAACCTTGGAGTCCACACATCATAACAACAGTTGGTGGATTTGAGGCACTCGCAAGCCTTGTGCGTGTACCACCCATAAGCTCTGTAAGCTCTTCATTCACTATTTTTATAACCATTTGTGCAGGGGTAAGACTCTCCATAACCTGAGCGCCTATTGCACGCTCTGTAACCTTGTTTGTGAAGTCTTTTGCAACTTTGTAGCTTACATCAGCCTCAAGCAGAGCAAGTCGCACCTCACGCATTGCCTCCTTGACATCAGCTTCTGTTAGCTTACCCTTGCTTTTTAGCCGTTTAAACGCGGCTTCGAGCCTATCAGAAAGACCTTCAAATGCCAAAATAATCATTCCTTAAATTTGATACTTACATTTATGTAAAACACAGATTTTATTCACAAAGGGATTGAGCAATAACCTTTATTTTTACTACTTTTTCGTTAATTTCTCTTGACAGACCATATCGCATATTATACTCATTGATTTCGTTTGCATAATTTAAAATGTCTGTAAGACCTGAGCGAACCTCATCAAATCTTTTTACAAGCCCGAGCCTTGATTCCATCTCAAAAAGCTGACTTTCAGCACGCTTGATTGAATCACGAACACCTTGGCGAGTAATCCCCTCATTCTCTGCTATTTCTGAAAGGGATAAGTCCTCGTTATAATAGTATCCTAAAAAATCCCTTTGCTTGTTGGTCAGCATATCACCATAAAAATCTAACAATATTATTACATCCAGATTTTTTGCCAAAACACCGCCTCCTAACCAATAGCATAAGGTGTAAAGACTTTCTCTTTACACTGGTGTATTATACTAAAAACAAAAGTGCGTGTCAAGTGTTAAAAAACACTTTTTTACGCACTTTTTTTGGTTATTTTTTTATTATTTTCAATCAGTAGTGTAAAGCAATAGCCTTTACACTATATACACTATATTTTTTTACTAATTTCACTTATATTTTTTATTTTTTAAAGACTTTGAGTCGCAAAATTTCTTTTTATCCAAAAAGTTGCTTCCTTTGCCTCAAACTTTAACAGGCAAAACTCATCATCTTCAACCCCGTCTTTAAAGTGATTTGTTAACCAATCTCTCCAGACGGATTTTTTCTCCTCAAGATCTTTTACAATCGCTACTTCTCCAACAAGCGTTACACTATCGCATCTATCGTGAAAACAAACGCTTGCCTTTGGATTTTGATTAAAATGATTTGCCTTTGTCCCACTAGCTCCCGTTGCAAAATATATCACATCTATCCCCTTTGATTTAAGCTTTGAGACAACACAAACCCGTGGATATCCTTGCAAATCCACAGATGCAATTTCCATTTCGTCACATCTTTCTAACAGTTTATGTGCTTCTTTCAAAAAATCCAAAGTTCTAAGTCACCTCACTTGAGCGTTACAATTGATACCCCGTCTTCACCTTCTCCAAAGGTTCCAAGCCTATGCTCTTTGACCTGTGGATGCTTTGATAAAAATTGTCTTACAGCCTTTCTTAAAACGCCAGTTCCCTTACCGTGAATAACAGTAAACTCATTTAACCCTGTGCGAATTTCAGAATCTATAAATCTATCAAGAGTTAGCAACCCTTCATCAACTGTCATTCCTCTTAAATCACAAGTTGTGTTGACTTTTAGGTTTGCTTTGTCTTGTTGCACACGAACTGTTCTAGTTTTTGGCTTTTTGCTTTTTAAAGGTTTATCAACTAGCCTTAGGTTTTTAATTGGTACCCTTGTTTTAATTATTCCCATTTGTACCTCTACCATACCTTTTTTGTCTGCAATTGATAAAACATCTGCCTGTTTGCCTATATCAGCTATCAAAACAACATCGCCAACAACAAGTTCTCTTGGCAAAACATAATTATCATCAAGCTGTGTTCTATCCACTATCGGGTTAATTATGTCGTCAATTTCATTTTCGTGTTGCTTCACTTGAGCTTTAGCAAGCCTTGCAATTTCTGCAATATCCTTTGAGTTTTTTGCTTGTTTTTTTAACTTTTCTATCTCGTCCATAAAGGCAATCGATTCTCTTCTTGCTTTTTCAACGATTTGCATTGCCTGTGAGCGAGCCTTTTCAAGCTCTTTGTCTTTTAATCCATCTATACTGTTTCTAATTCTCTCTGCTTCTTCTTTTGCTTTTTTTGCTTTTTCATTAAGCTCTTGAGCCTGCTTATGCTCTTGCTCCATATCTCGCCTGCTTTGCTCTAGCTTGTCTACAACATCTTCAAATCTACTACTTTCTGTTGATACAAGCTCTTTTGCTCTATCAACTACCTGAGTGTCCATCCCAAGCCTGTGAGATATTGCAAAAGCGTTTGAACGACCGGGAACTCCGATTAAAAGCCTGTAGGTTGGCCTGAGCGTTTCAACATCAAACTCACAGCACGCATTCTCAACCCTATTTGTTTGCAACGCATATGCTTTGAGTTCAGCATAGTGTGTTGTTGATGCGATTTTTGCCCCCTGAATATGAAGTCTTTCGATTATCGCCATTGCAAGTGCAGCACCCTCAATAGGGTCTGTACCCGCTCCTAGCTCATCTATTAATACTAATGTATTTTCGTCTGCTTGCTCCATTATGTTTATTATATTTTTCATATGTGATGAAAATGTAGACAAGGATTGTTCTATGCTCTGCTCGTCACCAATGTCGGCAAAAACCTTTTCAAACACCGAGATTCTGCTATTGTCTGACGCCGGAATCATAAGTCCGCACATAGCCATAAGTGATAACAGTCCTATAGTTTTTATCGACACTGTTTTTCCACCCGTGTTTGGCCCCGTTATCACAAGTGTATCAAAATCTTCTCCGAGCCTTATATCTATCGGCACAACACTTTTTGGGTCTATTAATGGATGCCTTGCAGATTTTATATCTATTATTCCCTTGTCATTTAAAACTGGGATTGACGCTTTCATAGCGTAGCCTAGCTGTGCTTTTGCAAAGATAAGGTTAAGCTCTACGGCACACTCATAGCTACTTTTAATTGTATCTGCAAAAGAGCCTGCCTCTACTGATATCTCACAAAGAATTCGTTCAATCTCGTCACGCTCTTTGCTTATTAAAACCTTTATTTCGTTATTTGCTTCAACAACCGACATAGGTTCAATAAAAACTGTTGAGCCACTTGAAGAAGTATCGTGTACGAGTCCTGGCACTTGGGCACGATGCTCGTATTTTACAGGAACAACAAAACGACCATTTCGCATTGTTATTATAGACTCTTGCAATGCTTTTTGATAGTGTGATGAATGAATAACTTTGTCTAACTGTTCTCTTACTCTTGATTCTTGCAAACGCTTTTTTCTTCTTATGTCAAAAAGCTCGGCTGACGCATTGTCTGCTATTTCGTCCTCAGACAATATTGATGTAAAGATTTTGTCCTCTAAGTACTTGTTGGGATAAAGTGAACTAAAGAAAATGTCAAGGCTTGTTTTTACCTCAAAGCACCTTGAATGCCACTCTTGCAATGCCCGTATAGTACGCAAAGTTGAGCCGATGTTTAACAGCTCACGAGTGCTAAGCGTTGCACCACTGTCTGCAAGTTGCAGAGAGTTGTTTATATTTTTAAGTCCGCCAAAAGACGGCCCACCGAAGCGAGCTAAAAGGTCAAACGCATCACTTGTTTGGTTTATTAAAACTTGTGCAAGAGATAAGTTCGACTGCGGACAAAGCTCTAAAGCAAGCTGTTTTGCGTCATCGCAGGATGTGTGATTTGCAAGCATTGCAAGAACCTTGTCAAGCTCTATTGATTTATAATGTTTATTGTTTTGTGTTGTCATATTTTTTCTCCGTAAACGCTATAATAAAAATCAAGGGTTTTATAACTGCGTTGTGTTTGCGTTATCAAATACTTTTCACAAATATCTGACAGCTCTTTTCCCCCTGATTTTGACAAACTAAAGTCAAAGATTTTTTCAGGCTCTGAATATATTATGTATCGCATTGCAGAAACAACACCCTTTGAGAGCCTTTGAGAGTTTTCATTTCCCCTACATTCAAAGCAACTTAACAAACCACTTTGAACATCAAAATACATCATATCACTTTCAAACTCCCCACACTCACAGCAGGCTAAAAGGTCGGGCATATAACCTGCGTTTGACAAAATACGAAGCTCGAAAGCTGATTTTATTATAAGTGGATTTCTTTTTTCATTGCATAGCAAGTGTAGTGAATTTAAAAGTAAGCGTAAAAAATCTTGCGCCTCATCATCTTGCGGTGACAATTCACCCGCAACCTGCGCAAAATAAAGTGCAAGGGATAATTTTTCTATATCATTTCTCAAGTCAAAAAACACTTCAATAGGCTCTGCACTGTCAACTATGTAGCTTTCTTTCTTTTTATAAAAAGTAAAATTTGAATAGCATAAAAGCTGAGTAGAGCTAAGATTTTTACTTTTTATATTCTTAGCTCCTCTTACAAAAGCACGAATCAGCCCATTGTTTCTTGTAAGAATTGTTATAAGCCTGTCTGATTCACCTGTATTCTGTTCTTTGATTACAAGACCGTCCGTCTTTATGTGCATTTTTTATTTCTCCCTGATTTTTTACCACTTCTTGGGACAGGCTATTTTTATAGTTTATATAATCATACACTGACCCACTTTTTGCAAATATGTTCCACCTAGAATTCATATCATTCATAAAGCATACCTCCAATGAATCATTAATACTAATTTTCCATAGGAGTGCGTAAATATTAGAGGTAAATTTTTAATCTAAACCAAAATTATGGATTAGCCCACCACGGTTTCTCCAATCTTCTTTAACCTTTACCCAACATTGAAGATTTATAGGGCAGTCAAAAAACTTCTCCATATCTTGCCTTGCATAGGTAGAGATTTTTTTTAACATTGCACCTTTTTTTCCTATAATTATACCTTTGTGACTTTCTTTTTCACAATAAATTATGGCTTCCACATCTAATATATTACTATCTTCACGGCCACGCATTTTTTCGATGCTTACTGCTGTTCCGTGTGGAATTTCTTTATCTAGCAGTCTTAGCATTTTTTCTCTAAGTATTTCAGACGCTATTACTCTTTCTGGCTGGTCTGTCAAAGTATCCTCAGGAAAAAAGTGGACAGATGGTTGTGCCAGTTTTTTTATCTCGTGCTTTAAGCTTTCCATTCCCTCTCCTTTTGTCGCAGAAACAGGAATAATCGACTCAAAGTCATAAAGCTGTGAAAACTGAGCAATTCGAAGTGCTAAATCTTCTTTTCTTTCCATTTTATCTATCTTGTTAATAGCTAAGATAACGGGCATTTTTTGCTTTTTAAATTTCTCTATCAATTCTTTTTCGGTCTCTCTTAGCTCTCCTTGTGGCTCAACAACCAAAAGGCAAGCGTCAACACCCGAGATACTTTCGCTTACTGCTTTTACCATTTTTTCGCCAAGCTTCGTGCGTGGACGATGAAATCCTGGTGTGTCTGTAAACACTAGCTGAGTTTCGTCCTGTGTTAAGACGCCCATTATTTTTGTTCTAGTTGTTTGAGGCTTGTCCGATACTATTGCAATTTTTTGCCCTAATATGTTATTGAGTATTGATGATTTTCCAACATTAGGACAACCCACTATCGCTATAAATGCTGTATAAGTTTGTGCCATATTTCCTCCTAAAATATGCAAACGGCTTGAGCTAAGCAAGCCGTTTAGCTGTTTTTATTAAATTCCGTCCATATAATAACTGCCATCTCGTTTTAGTCCAATCTTTGTCAAGACTTGTTCTTCTCTCTCACGCATACGAAGAAGCTCTATGCCACCCTGTTCGTGGTCATATCCTAGCAAATGTAACATTGAATGAACTGCAAGATATCCTATCTCACGCTGAATGCTGTGCCCATATTTTTCTGCCTGCTCTAACGCTTTTGGCATTGAAATTACTATGTCACCTAGCATTTGGTCACCCGTATCACGATTTATATCATATGTACCGTCTACTCCCAGCGGAAAAGATAGCACATCTGTTTCGCGGTCAACATTGCGATATTTTTTGTTAAGATTTCTTATTTCTTCATTATCAACCAGTCTTACACTAACTTCTGCGTTGCCCTCAAAATTCTCAATTGTTAGCACCGCTGTACAGCAACGGCGAATAAGCATACGCACACCCTTTGGAATTTTTACTTCTTTTTGGTCATTTGTAATTATTACCTTAATCTTTTCGGCCACCAATTTTCATCCTTTCTATTTTTGCCCTTTGCCCATACAAGTTTGTTTTGCCCGTTCTCCTTTCCACCCAATTAATGTTATTTGTTATTTTTTCTCTCTTCGCTTTTTTCATAAGCTTTTACGATATCTTGAACTAACCTGTGTCTTACAACATCACGCTCGCTAAAATAAACTGTTTGAATGTCGTCCACTTTTTTGAGTATTTTTATTACATCTTTAAGCCCCGACCTTTTACCCGTTGGTAAATCAATTTGCGTTACATCACCCGTCACAACTATTTTTGAATTAAAGCCAAGACGAGTTAGAAACATTTTCATTTGCTCTGGTGTTGTATTTTGTGCTTCATCAAGAATTATAAAACTGTCATCAAGGGTTCTGCCACGCATATAAGCCAGCGGCGCTACCTCAATTGTGCCACGCTCAAAATGCTTTTGAAAACTGTCAGGACCTAGCATATCAAAAAGTGCATCATAAAGCGGACGCAAATAAGGGTCTACCTTTTGTTGCAAATCCCCTGGCAAAAAGCCCAAGCTTTCACCTGCTTCTACAGCAGGCCTTGTAAGAATTATTTTGCTCACTTCGTTTGCTTTAAAAGCCTTTACTGCCATTGCAACCGCAAGATATGTTTTGCCTGTGCCTGCAGGACCTACTCCAAAAACGATTGTATTATTTGTAATAGCTTCAAGGTATTTTTCTTGCCCTAGTGTTTTTGCCTTTACTGGTTTGCCCCTAGATGTAATGCAAACGCAATTCGCCATCATTGCGCAGAGCTTGTCGCTTTGCCCATCACCCACAAGTGTCATAACATACCTTACATTTTGCTCGTCTAGCGTTTGCCCCTTTTTCATAAGCAAAAGAAGACCGTCAATAGCTTTTAAAGCTTTTTGCACATTCCCTTCTTCCCCTAAAAGTTTAAGTTCTGACCCACGGCTAACAACCTTAACATCATATCCGCTTTCGATAAGCTTTATATTTTCATCAAAGCTACCAAACAGACCAACAAACTGCTCAAAGTTCTCTATTTCAATTGTTTTTTCTGCCATTAAATTACTCCTTGCCGACAATATGCTAAGGTCAGTTTAACCATATTTATAAATAATATTTAACGAATATAAGGTATTATAACATTTTTGAATATTATAACGCATAAGCGAAGAAAAAATAACTGGCATTATGCACAAAAATTATATATCGCCTTTTTGTATTTGGTCATTTTTGCTAATTTTCGACAAAAATTTCCTGTTTTTGACTTATACTTTCTTTGCATACATAAACCCCTTTTATATTGCATTTGTCTTCATTTTTTTCAATTCTTATTTTTTCATCTAATATTTCTATACTG
>JGI24709J26583_10004856_pt1 | contig 9999 bp, 9 predicted proteins | sample BioPla2DNA1_FD_26583 | JGI IMG/M metagenome (IMG submission 26583) | reverse complement strand
CAGCAGCCTGCTACTTTCAGGTAAAGTATATTCTAACCGTTATATGCAGGACTTGCAGATATTGCTGAACACTCCGACAGTAGGAGCATCAGGGGCAGTTTTCGGTATTCTCCTCGCTTTCGGTATGCTTTTCCCGAATACCCAACTAATGTTGCTGATTCCCCCAATTCCCATTAAAGCCAAATGGTTTGTTCTGCTTTATGGAGTATTGGAACTATACCTGGCTATAAGCCAGCCGGGCAGCAACATTGCCCACGCCGCCCATCTGGGTGGAATGTTTTTTGGGTTTCTGCTGATAAANTATTGGCAAAAAACTACAAATACCCTCTATTGATGAACCTGTGGAAAGAAATAAAGGCTCTTTTTTCAAGGGGCAATAATCTGGTTAAACTTATTTATATCAATATCGCCGTTTTTTTGGTCCTATCTATTGTTGCCATCATCAATTTCCTGATGAACGATCCCGGCCTCAATGATAAAGTGCTTGGATTTCTGGCCGTCCCCGCCTCCCTTAAAACTCTGGCAGCAAGACCATGGACCATCATAACATATATGTTTACCCACAGCAATATTTGGCATATTTTGCTCAATATGTTATGGCTTGGTTGGTTCGGAAAAATATTTCTGGAATTTTTGGATCAGCGGAAGTTGGTCGCCGTATATCTTTTGGGCGGAATATCGGGTGCCTTGATATATATACTATCGTTCAACCTGTTCCCGGTATTTGCTGATATAACTGATGTCTCCGTAGCCATCGGTGCTTCCGCTTCGGTCATGGCAATCGTATTCGCCACGGCTACCTATGTGCCCAATTATAATGTCAATCTGTTTCTTTTCGGCAGGGTCAAAGTTATCTGGATTGCCCTGGTGGTATTGGTGTTGACTTCGTTCATGAATTTCGCCGACAATGCCGGAGGTAAATTGGCGCACATAGGTGGAGCGTTTTACGGCTACATTTTCGCCATCAACCTGAAAAAAGGAAAGGATATTGGCGCCTGGATCAACAAGGTGATTGATTTTTTGGTATCTTTATTCAAGCCAAAACCGAAAATTAAGGTTACCTACAGTCGTCCAAAAAACGACTTTGAATACAACAGAAACAGAGCTGAGCATCAGAAGACTATTGATAAAATACTGGACAAGTTATCAAAAGGAGGATACGACAGCCTGACTAAAGAGGAGAAAGAGATACTTTTTAGGGAGAGTCGGAACAGATAAGAAAAAAGTGGCCAGTTGAGAAAATTCTTACATAAGATATTATTTGTCGCCAATATTATTGTCGCGATAGCGCTCCTGTTCTCATACCTTGCCCCTATTGTCAATCCGTCAGTTTTCATTTTGCCCGCCTTTTTCGGTTTGGCCTATCCTTATCTTCTTGTTTTAAATATCTTCTTTATAATACTTTGGGCCTCTTTTATAAAATGGGAAATCATCATTTCAATTGTCGCGATACTCGCGGGGTTCTCCCATTTCACAAACTTCGTGAGATTCAAAAAACAAGATAGTTCCGCTGAAGGTACGTTCAAAGTGTTAAGCTACAATGTCAGATTGTTCAACGCTTACGAAAAAAACAACAACGACACCGAAAGCAAAATTCTTGAATATATCAAAGAACAAGAGGCAGACATAGTATGCCTGCAGGAAATGTTCTCCAACAATGAAAGGGGGGTGGAAGGGAACAGGGTTCTCTCCTCCACGGGCAACAGATATTACTCCCATACAAAATTTATTGGCAGTGACAACAGGAGGTTCTATGGTATAGGAACTTATAGTAAATACAAGATAGTCAACAGAGGTGATATCTACCATCCAAACTCTTCCAGCCTGACTATTTTTTCCGATATTGTAATTGACCAGGATACTTTCAGGATTTTCAACAACCACCTTCAATCTTTTAAGCTTAAAAACATGGAGCGCTCTTTTATTGAGGAGGTAATGTCGCTTGACGAAAGAGAATCGAGAAACGAAGTGAAAGAGTTGTCATCAAGCCTTCGTAACGGGTTTTTGCGACGATCCGCGCAAGCCGACATAGTAAAAGAGGCTGTAAACAACTCCCCTTATCCGGTGATTGTACTGGGCGACTTCAACGATACTCCCATATCATATACATATCATAAGCTCCGAAAAGGGCTTAACGACTCCTTTGTTGAATCGGGATATGGAGCAGGGTTTACTTACAAAGGGGTTTATCCCACCAACAGAATTGATTTTATTCTTTTCAGCGACAAACTGGATTGCAAATATTTTGAAGTTCTTAAGGTAAAGTACTCCGACCATTATCCTGTTTTTTCTAACTTTACCATAACAGAATAAACCATGAGTGTAACCCGTTTCAGTATCAGCCTGGAAGAGGAATTGGCGAAAGAACTTGACCAATATGTAATCGACAACTGTTTCGCGAACAGGTCGCAGGCGGTACGCCATCTTGTGGAAAAAAATATCGTGGAGAAAAAATGGCGTTGCGATAACATTGTCGCCGGAGCCATTGTGCTGACATACGATTATCTCAAGAAAGATATCTCCTCCTCAATAACAGAAATCCGCCATTTATATCTTGAGGAGATACTCTCATCCCAAATTTTTCAACTCGAAGATGAGATCTGTCTGGAGATAATCGCTGTAAAAGGTATGGCAAAAAGGCTTACTGAACTGTCCAACAAACTGATCGCCATAAAGGGTATCCGGCACGGGAATCTTGTAATGAGCAGAACCCAATAAGCTTTTTAGTATATTTTTTGCGTATGGAAAGAATTTGCCCAATAATAACACTATATTTGTAAAAAATGTTACCAATGTCAGAATCACTAAAATTGCTTTCCACAACCGCTGTCTCGATAGCTTTTATACATACGTTGCTGGGACCCGACCATTATTTACCTTTCATAGCGTTGGGAGAGGCCAAAAAATGGTCATTGCCAAAAACAATGCTTATAACTTTTTTATGTGGTTTGGGACATGTACTTAGTTCCGTAATTATAGGCTTTATCGGTATCGCCGCAGGTGTTGCCGTCAATAAACTGGTGGGCATAGAGACTGTTCGGGGCTCCATCGCCGCATGGCTGTTCATCGCCTTTGGTCTTATTTATATGGTAGTGGCCATTAGAAATCTCGTTAAGGGGAAGCACCACTCGCATCAGGATCATCCGAACGGAGAAAAGGCCGATACTCTTAAAGCCACTCCTTGGGTACTTTTCCTGATTTTTGCTTTCGGTCCGTGTGAGCCGCTCATTCCGATAGTAATGTATCCCGCGGCCCAGAACAATATCAGTGGTGTAATACTGGTTTCATTGCTGTTTTCTGTTGTCACTATAGCCACAATGATGGGCGTGGTGCTTTTATTCAGGCTCGGACTGACAAAAATCAATCTCAAGCCTATCGAAAAATATTCCCATCTGCTCGCCGGGTTTATTATTTTCATTTCAGGCGCCGCGATTCAATTTTTAGGATTATGAGTTTTATATAATTTTTTTATAAACAATGTAACACCTTTTAGTAAAATGGTGTTACCAATAATTTTAAAAAACGTTAGTTGTTTTCTTGATACAGGTAAGTTTTAATAGAAATAAAATATCAAAAAGCTGTAATTAAAATAAAATACTAAAAATGAAAAAAGTTCTTGTTTCGTTCGTCGCGATGTTGTTTTTTTTGAGCGGAGTTTTTTCCCAAAACAAAACCCCCTCCTCTTTGTCAGACACAACAAAGCTTGATGAAGTTGTCGTAACCGGTTCCAGAATACCGGTTTCCAGAAGTTGGGTATCATCACCCATAAGTGTGATTGATCGTCAATTAATCGAAAACAGCAATGAAATTTCAATAATTCCCGTACTGAACCGTCAGATACCCGGATTGTTTATAACCTCCCGGGGGGTTGCCGGATACGGTGTCTCCACCGGTTCCGCCGGAACAATAAATATTAGAGGCTTTTCGGGCAGTAGCGGAAGAGTTCTGATATTGATAGACGGACATCCGCAATATGCCACAATATACGGCCATCCCATAGCCGACGCCTATATCTCTTCAGAAATTGAAAGAGTCGAGGTCTCCAGGGGCGCCGCTTCGGTTCTTTACGGTTCTAACGCCATGGGAGGAGCCATTAACCTTATCACAAAAAAAATCACACAAAATGGATATAACCTCAAACTGAACGCCGCGATTAAATCTTATGGAACCCAACAATACTCTATAAGCAACAGCCTCAAGAAAAAAAGATTTAGCGGGTATTTGGGAGCAAACTTCGAAAGCACCGACGGACACCGACCCAATTCGGAATATAATTCATTAAACGGTTTCGCCAAAGCAGGTTATAAAATAGGCGATAGTTGGGAAATTACCGGCAACGTAAGTTTAACAAATTTCTATGCCGAAAACCCCGGTGCTGAAACTAAACCCATGTATGAAAGTTGGGTAGATGTAACAAGAGGTATGGCCGGATTATCTATATCCAACGATTACGGCATTACAAGCGGATCGTTAAACTTATTCCATAACTGGGGAGTACATAAGATCAACGATGGATATTATGATGGAGGAACACCACAGCCTTATCTCTTCCATTCAACCGACTATATGAGCGGATTCAACCTTTATCAGGCCTTCAAGCCTTTTACCGGCACAACCATTACCGGAGGAATAGATCTGATGTATTATGGTGGCAATGCGTACAGAAATCCGGAAACAGAAATTTACGCCGACCATATAAAACTCAATCAAAAAGCATCATATCTCTTCCTGCAGCAAAAATTTTGGAAATTAATGATGAACGCCGGATTAAGAGTTGAAAACCATAATCTTTACGGAAATAAATGGGTTCCGCAAACAGGATTCTCGTTCGAGGCGACTAAGACCACAAATCTAAAACTCTCCCTTTCAAAAGGTTTCCGTACGCCAAATATGAGAGAACTATATATGTACGCCGTTGCCAATGAAGACCTGTTGCCGGAGGAGAGCATCAGCTACGACCTCTCAATGTCGCAGAAAATGCTGAAAAATAAATTAGTTGCCGAGTTAAGCCTTTATTATACCGAGGGCAGCAATATAATAGAAGTGGTGGCAATTGAAGGAGTACGACAAAACAGAAATGCGGGAGAATTTGCCAATAAAGGGGTAGAATTGAACCTCTCTTATAGAATCCTTGATAATCTTACTGTCAGTGGTAATTACAGCCATCTGAATATGAGCAATATAATAACAGGGGCTCCGATAAATAAACTCTATTTGACTACCGAATATAAACCGGGCAAATTCACAATTAGTGTGGATGCGCAGGCAGTCGATAAACTCTACCTATCTACCGGCAATGATCCAATAACAAGTAACTACGTTCTGATGGACTTAAAGGTTAACTGGAGCCCCAACAATTGGTCGGAGTTCTTCATAAAGGGAGAAAACCTGCTCAATACTGAATATTACACTATGGTAGGATTTCCCATGCCAGGAATTACATTGACCGGAGGATTATCCTTAAACATCAAGTATATTCGCGAATAACATTATGATTTTTGTTCCACACTACCTGTTGATTTTCTCTGAATTGAAAACAGACGAGGTGCTTTTTAATAAATCCAAGGCCCCCTAAACAACCTGAGGTCGCTAAGTGAAATAAAATATAAAATATATGAAACGATTTTTTCTGGCGCTAACTTCTCTCCTGATCTGTGTCGCTGTTTCCGCCCACCCCTGGAAACCCTCAAATTATGTGATTGTCGATACCGATGGCGGGATAGACGATATGAGGGCAATTTCAATGTTGCTGGCTTCACGGGATGTGCGGGTTTTGGCCATAACGGTCTCCCCGGGAACTCTCTCCTCCGATAGCGCGTACGTGAAGGTGAAAAGCATGCTCAACTCCTATTTTCATGAGGGGATTCCGGTGGGCATAAACAGGGATGTAAAGTTCAAATCGCCAAACTTTGAAAACGCCGCTGTCGCTGTTTGGGGTTCTTCAACAGCCATTGATCCCCTCAAGGCGCCTGATGCGGTTGAGGTGATATTGGAAATGGTCAGCGCCGAAAGCACTCCTATCAGGTTTATCAGTCTGGGCGGTCTCTCAACTGCAAGTCATATACTGAAAAACGAAGAGTTGGCAAAAAAACAGATCAGGGAATTTATTTGGTCGGCCGACAGCGTAAATGATACAAAGGGTTTCAATTACAATATCGACAAATCCGCGGCAAAATATATTCTTGAACAGACAGATATCCCGGTTAGCATTGTAAGTCGTGCCGATGTTCTCTCCAAACAGTTTTATAACAACACATTTATTGGATCCATTCTCTCTTGTGGCACCCCTTACAGCAAAAAAGTGGCCGGATACTTTTCTTCGACAACCGCCATGTCCCATCCGTTTTCTTATACCGCATGCGATGAAATGGTGCCGTTGTTTGTCCATTATCCCGACCTTTTCACTAAAAAGGTATCAGGTTCGGTCACGGAATACACCCCCAACGATCTTATCGGATTAAAGGAGAAATATCTCGCGATAATTAGCGGAGAGACTGTTGCCCCGAACCAGGTAATCCAGACTATACCGGCAGATCCCTCCTTCTATATGGAAGATTTGCATCCATATGTGGAACAGATAATAGAGAAATACGGGCGTGATGAGTGGACCTCAGGGATTATTGCCAGCGAACTTCACCGCCATTTGGGCATATTCGCCATAATTGGCGTTAAGATGGGAACAAGGGCGCGCGAATATTTCAACACCGGGGTGGATGAATTCACCGCAAAAACCTATGCGGGATCAACACCGCCGCTTAGTTGTATGAATGATGGTATACAGGTGAGTACCGGAGCGACACCGGGACACGGACTTCTGTTTGTCAACAACGAACCCCCACTCTCCGCCAGCGTCGATTTTACATATCTTAACAGGGTTATCAGGATATCCCTGAAGCCGGAACTGGAACAACAAATATCCGCTGAACTGAGGGAGATCAATTTTATTTACGGACTCGACAGCAACATTTACTGGGAGTTGGTCCGACAGAAAACATTGAAATACTGGCTAGAGTTCGACAGACACGAGATATTCAACATTGAAGAACTATAAGCCACCGCACGATAATCCCCGAACCCATAAACAACCTCCTGACAGGAGCAATATGGAAAGATTAAGCCGCCTTTTAAGCGGATAATGAAGAACTAGTGTCAATAGAGCAACCTTTTTAGACGGTAATTCGGCCATATTGCTTTACTTTGTACATATTTGACGATATTCAAATGGCTTTGAAACCCTACAGAGAGGATCATATAGTTGTTCCCCGCTTCTGCGAGGCCAACGGGTTTTACACAACTCCCGAACGGTCGGCTATGATGAAAAGAGTAAAGGCCAAAAACTCCAAAATAGAGGTGAAATTCCGAAAAGCGTTGTGGAACATAGGTTTGAGGTACAGAAAAAATGTAAGATCGCTTCCCGGCATCCCCGATATTGTATTTAAAAAATATCGTCTGGTCATTTTCATAGATGGGGCTTTTTGGCACGGCTACGAGTGGGAGAAAAGAAGGAACCAAATACAAAGCAACAAGGAATTCTGGATAGCCAAGATCGAGAGAAACATTCAACACGATAGGGAGGTAAACCAGCAGTTATCCGATTTGGGCTGGCATGTTGAACGCTTCTGGGAACACGAGATCAAAAAGGAATTCCATGTGTGTGTGGGACGGGTACTCAACTACATCAAAGAGTATGAAAACCGAAATATCTAAAGTCTGGTTGCTCCCACTGTTAGTCAAGTTTGAACCTGATCCTCAAAACACCCTCGTTATAGTCGCTTGAGACGATCCTGAACTCCCCTATTTCCCGGGTATTGCTTACATGCGTACCGATACAGGGACAGGCATCATAATCGCCGATAAAAACAATCCTTATTGTGGAACCCGCATCTGTGGGCAACTTTTTGGTATTATACTTTTCATCGGCTTCCCTCCTGTCAACCATCCTGTATTCAACTTTAAGCCCCTTTTTTATTACCTCGTTGACCGTGGCCTCAACCGCATCCAGCTCTTTATCGGTCAGCATTCTCTCCATATGATAGTCGCATTTGCTTTTTTTCGACTCAATATGGCTGACGAATGACCTGCCACAACCGAACATCTTGTCCATTGTAGCATTCAATATATGTTCAGCGGTATGCATAGCGGCGTTATACTCTTTCGCGCACATAAAATATTATTATTTATCGTTTCCTTTATCGTCAATCAGGATGAAAGCCGGCATATTCCTGACCCTGATCTTTCTTACGGCTTCCATGCCACTTATTTATCATTATCGGAAGACTCTTCGTCATTAAGGATATCGGCCAGTTTTTTGAGATGCCCCCTCTTAAAGAAACACAGTTATAACTTATATATCAGAGAAAGCAAAAACATCTTTCGCCCTAATTCCCCTAGGGGTCTCTTTTAAATTGCAGCACTCTACCTTTTCGTCATGCTGAAAAGCCAGTATATAGTCGTTTTTCAAGGCTTCTCGCAAGATAAGTTGTTTTTCTTCGATCGACTTCAACGGATTTATCTCATAACTTGAATTCCAGATCAGGGGCAGATGAGCCACCGTAGGAATCAGATCTCCCAAATAAACCACCCTCTTCCCTTTATAATCTATTATGGCGTACATCAGTCCGGGCGTATGGCCACTGCATATCCTCAACTCAAATCCCGGTACCAGAAATCCATCTTTCTCTATCAGATTAAGTCGGTCACCATCATCCAAAGGCTGGATATTCTCCGCCAGAAAAGAGTCCTCTTCCCTGAGATTGTTCTTTACCGCCCACTCCCATTGGAGTTTGCTGATATGATATCTTGCGTTGGGAAACTGGTGCCGGTAAGCTCCTCCGTCGATTGGATTGAGTATAGCGCCCCCGCAATGGTCGGCGTGGAGATGGGTAAAAACCAGATCGGTGACATCTTCAGGTCTGTATCCCCTGTTCGCGAGTCCACCCAAAAGACCCTCTCCTCCGCTCCTATAAACATATCTGAAAAACTTGTCGCCCTGTTTGTCGCCCCATCCCGAATCGATCAAAATAAGTCTATCGCCTGTCTCGACCAATAATGACCGCAGCGCCAGTGTGCATAAATTACGGGAATCCGCGGAGACCGACTTCGACCATAACGTCTTTGGTACAACTCCAAACATAGCGCCACCATCGACCTTAAAATTCTCTATATTGAACAGGCTCGCTTTCAAAACAGCAGATCCACCATTATCTCCGGGCAATATCATCTTTTTCTCTTTTTCATTGTCATCTGTACCAGAACCCGCATAACCAGCCTCACGGAAAGATATGCCGCCCATCCCATAAATCTGGAAAAAATGGACCTTCTTCTGTTTTCTTTTATTGTGATCTCCTTGCAATCATTGGCGATGATGTCGTTCAATATCTCTTCAAAACTAAGGGTAAACGGCTCATCAAGAATTCCAACATTGACCTCAATACTGGCATAATCGCTTATACGGTTCATATTGTAACTCCCTATCGTGCTCCATTTCCCGTCGGCTACCGCCACCTTTGCGTGAAGATTGGCAGGCTGGTACTCATATATCCTGATCTTGTTCCTGAGAATAAAGTCATACAAAAAATGTGTGGCTTTTTTGAAAATCGGGATATCAGAGTCAGCCGCCAGAACAATTTTAATATCGATCCCTCTCTCCGCGGCCCTTGCCAGCAATTTTCTTTCACTGGAACCCGGAAGAAAGTAACTGGCGAATATGGTTATTCTTTTCCGCGCGAACCTGAGCATCGATCGATAATTTCTTGATATCTCCATCTTGTTCCTGTACCAGTTGTTCAGATTCACCTTGAGGCGTACATTGTCGGGATAAGATTCAATTTTCTCTATTTTTTCAAGTGACCTCTTCTCTTTGCCCAAGAAGGCCTTATTCCAGTTTTTACGGCAAATGTCAAGCACATAGCCACATTCAGGNCCCCTTATCTTCACCGCGAAATCAAGCCANGGCAATTTTCCCTCTTTTCCCAAATACCTGTCAGCGATATTGATACC
>JGI24709J26583_10004854_pt1 | contig 10001 bp, 10 predicted proteins | sample BioPla2DNA1_FD_26583 | JGI IMG/M metagenome (IMG submission 26583) | reverse complement strand
GTAGATACCAAATCTTTCAAACTGAGCATGCAACTGAGCATCATTCACTGAGAGATCCACACTACCTATCGGACGCTTGTGTAGATCCTCCCTCACTCCTGCCATATTACCCTCCATTATAAGTTTACCAAGATGCATCTTCCTGATAAGAGCAGGCAATACGTGAGAATTCTCAAGATTGTAGTTGTCATTGGGTCCATATAGATTTGTCGGCATCACTGCTATATAATCGGTNCCGTACTGAATATTGTACGACTCGCACATCTTGATACCGGCAATCTTGGCTATAGCATAAGGCTCATTAGTGTATTCAAGCGGACTGGTAAGCAGACTATCCTCTTTCATTGGCTGAGGGGCTTCCCTTGGATAAATACAGGAACTGCCCAAAAAGAGCAGTTTCCTGACCCCACTCTTGTAGGAGCTATGGATTATGTTGTTCTGAATCTGAAGGTTCTCGTATATAAAATCTGCCCTGTAAGTATTATTGGCCATAATACCTCCAACCTTGGCAGCTGCAAGAAAAACGAACTCAGGCCTTTCTTTCATGAAGAAATCCTCCACAGCAGCCTGATCGCGAAGATCAAGCTCTTCACGTCCCTTCAGAATAAGATTTGTAAAACCGTCCATTTGCAGCTTCCTGGTAATTGCTGATCCAACCAGTCCCCTGTGTCCGGCAACAAAGATCTTACTATCTTTTTGCATCATTCAAAGTAGTTTAATGTTTTGTATCCACCATCTTTGAGATACTTTTCTTTCTGCATCAACTTGAGATCNGAACCCATCATATCTTCAATAAGAGCATTTAGGTCATATTGTGGTTCCCAACCCAATACACTCTTAGCCTTAGACGGATCACCAATAAGCANTTCAACTTCAGTAGGTCTGAAATACCTCGGGTCAACTTCAACAACGCACTTCCCTATTAGGTTCTTGTATTCATCATTGCTACTGCTTATTACATATCCCTTTTCTTCAACACCGGTCCCTCTNAATTCCACTTCACATCCAAGGTAGGCAAAAGTCATACGCACAAAGTCACGAACCTCAGTGGTAACACCTGTAGCGACAACAAAATCGTCTGGTCTATCCTGTTGCAGAATCAGATACATAGCCTTGACATAGTCCTTGGCATGACCCCAGTCACGCTTAGCAGAAAGATTACCCAGATATAACTTTTCCTGTAGTCCAAGTGCAATACGTGAAACAGCCCTTGTGATCTTACGGGTAACAAAAGTTTCACCTCTGATTGGAGACTCGTGATTGAACAGGATTCCGTTACATGCATACATGTTGTATGCTTCCCTGTAGTTTACACAGATCCAGTAAGCATAGAGCTTAGCCACAGCATAAGGTGACCGCGGATAGAATGGGGTCTTTTCAGACTGGGGAACTTCCTGAACCATTCCATAGAGTTCACTTGTTGAAGCCTGATAAAAACGGGTCTTCTTTGTAAGTCCAAGTAGCCTGATAGCCTCCAGAAAGCGCAGAGTGCCTATTCCGTCAGCATTTGCAGTGTATTCTGGTGTGTCAAAACTCACTCCAACGTGTGACATTGCAGCCAGATTGTATATTTCGTCAGGCTGGGTTTCCTGTACTATCCTGATAATATTGGTTGAATCTGTAAGATCACCATAATGCAGAATAAAATTTCTGTTTTCTGCATGTGGATCCTGATAGATATGATCTATCCTGTCAGTGTTGAAAAGAGAACTACGCCTTTTAATACCATGTACTATGTAACCCTTTTTCAAAAGATACTCAGACAGGTAGGCTCCGTCCTGACCGGTAACACCGGTGATTAATGCAACNTTAGCCATGATAAGATTTACTTNATTTGGGTTTTAATGCCGAAATATAGTCATTATTGAGCTGAACAGCATATTATTCAGCTCTTCAGGTTTTCCCAGTACCAGTTTATTGCCTCCTCAATACCGTCGGCAAAAAGGTGAGTTGGTTTATATCCAAGCAGGCTTTGTGCCTTTTCAATAGATGCAAGTGAATGGGGTACATCTCCTAAACGTACTTCACCATAGATGGGTTCTACTGATGCTATAGCCCCGTCAAAGCGGCTTAGCTTATCCCGTAATACATCAAACAGATTCTGAATACTTGTCCTTTCACCACAGGCAACATTAAACACAGTATTTACCGCATCAGGGTTGGTGGTTGTGGCTGCCCTTTCGTTGGCCTGAACCACATTTGCAACGTAGGTAAAGTCCCTTGAATAAGTCCCGTCTCCATTTATCCTTGGAGATTCTTTTGCAATAAGTGCCTTTACAAAGAGTGGAATCAACTGCTGCATAGGCACCGAAAGGATCCTGACGTGGGCCAAACACATTGAAATATCTAAGTCCTATAAGCTCCATGCCATAAAGATTGGCAAACACTGAAGCATATAACTCATTTACATATTTGGTAACTGCATAGGGCGACATCGGCTTTCCTATTCTATCCTCTACCTTGGGCAGATCCTTACTGTCTCCGTAAGTTGAACTGCTGGCAGCATATACAATACGCTTGACTCCTGCATCTCGTGAAGCAACAAGGACATTGAGAAAGCCACTGACATTAACCTCGTTCGATGTAAGCGGATCCTTAACGGAACGTGGAACTGATCCAAGAGCTGCCTGATGTAGTACTATGTTCGCTCCTTCTACAGCCTTACGACAAGTGTCCAAATCGCGGATATCCCCTTCAATAAGTCTGAAGGCCGGATTATTCATATAGGCGGCAATATTTTCCCGCTTTCCCGTGGCAAAATTATCAAGGCATACCACCCTGTTGTTCTGCTTCAGAAGTTTCTCGATAATGTTTGATCCGATAAATCCGGCTCCTCCGGTAACAAGAACGGACTGGTTTTCAATAAGCCCCATGATATTCAGTTTTCATTTAAACAAAAATAGTAAGAAATACCCTATGCTACAACATTCCGCCCGATGCGTTAAAACTACTCTTGGAAAATTTTATTGCCCCAGAGAGCTAATTTCAGTATGATTCCTTACGGTAACAAGCCCATGGATAAAAAATAAGCAGGCTTGCCTGCCTGCTTATTTCAAATACATTGTAGGTTAATTACCTGTTTTATTATTTTGCAATACTAATTGCTCTCGTTTCCCTGATTACTGTGATCTTTACCTGGCCTGGATAGGTCATCTCGGTTTGAATCTTTCTGGCTATATCGTATGACAGTTCTTCAGCCTCCTTATCACTTACCTTTTCACTTCCTACGATTACACGCAGTTCCCTACCAGCTTGAATAGCATAGGTCTTAAGAACACCCGGATAACTCAAAGCAAGGGTTTCCAGGTCGTTCAACCTCTTGATATATGCTTCTACAACTTCACGGCGGGCTCCCGGACGTGCACCTGAAATAGCATCACAGACCTGAATAATTGGTGCAATCATGGTAGTCATTTCTACCTCGTCGTGGTGAGCACCTATAGCGTTGCAGATATCCGGTTTTTCCTTGTACTTCTCTGCAAGCTTCATACCCAGGATTGCGTGTGGTAATTCCGGATCCTCATCAGATACTTTACCAATATCGTGTAGCAGACCGGCACGTTTGGCCCTCTTGGCATTTAGTCCTAGTTCAGCAGCCATCAAAGCACAAAGATTAGCTGTTTCACGGCTGTGCTGTAACAGGTTTTGACCATAGGAAGACCTGTACTTCATTTTACCAACAAGCTTGATCAACTCGGGATGCAAACCGTGTACTCCCAGGTCTATTGCAGTACGCTTACCGGTTTCGATTACTTCTTCCTCTACCTGCTTGCGAACCTTGTTAACCACCTCTTCAATTCTTGCGGGGTGGATACGTCCGTCAGTTACAAGTTGATGAAGTGCAAGACGGGCAATTTCCCTGCGCATCGGATCGAATGCAGAAAGGACAATTGCCTCAGGAGTATCATCGACAATAATCTCAACTCCTGTAGCAGCCTCAAGAGCCCTGATATTACGACCTTCACGACCAATGATACGCCCCTTAATCTCATCCGAATCAATGTGGAAGATAGTAACNGCATTTTCAATTGCAGTTTCGGTTGCAACACGTTGTACAGTATTTAGTACTATACGCTTGGCTTCCCTTGAAGCATTAATCTTGGCTTCATCCATAATGTCATTGATATATGACATTGCTTCGGTTTTGGCCTCAGCCTTTAAAGATTCAATAAGCATCTCTCTGGCCTCTTCAGCAGACATACCTGAGATTGCTTCAAGTTGCTCAACCTGCTGTTTGTGCAGGCGATCTAATTCTTCGTTCTTCTTTTCNACTATTTCAAGTTGAGCATCCAGATTTTCGCGTACTGTATCAAGTTCCTTTTTCTTTCGGGCATACTCTTCAATACGCTGTGCAACAGCAGTCTCTCTTTGCTTTGTCTTATTTTCCAAAGCCAGTATCTTTGCATTTCTGCTGTTTATTTCCTTTTCATGTTCAGCCTTAAGCTGTAGAAACTTTTCCTTTGCCTGAAGCATCTTTTCCTTCTTGATGACTTCAGCTTCATTTTCAGCCTCGCGGATTATCCTTTTGGCACGGTTCTTAAATGCTTGTGTTACTGCAATCCATGTTACAAGTCCGCCAAATAAAAAGGCCGATATTCCAATTACTATTTCCATTATCAGTACAATTAAACATATATAAAAAAACGCACTTCTTTCCTGGAATTATAAGCGCAGGCAGCCCAATTCAGGCCAGCCGGCTCAGGAAAAAAATGCGGGACAATTACAAAAAAAAACAAATACTATTCCTCTGTCAACAGCTTCTCCAGCTTTTGGTCCAACAAACTAATTGCATTAATCAAGGGTGTAGTATCCTGACTTTCTTCACCTTCCAATGCCTTAATAACAAACTGTAAGGCAGCCATAGCCAAAAAGTCCTGAACGTCCTTGTCATTATAACGCTGCTTGTACTGCAAGACCTTATCGTTAATAAGCCTGGCCGCTTTTCTTATTCGCTCCTCATCACTAGGATCAACCCTTAAAGGATAGTACCTGTCAGCGACATTAACACGTATAGAAAGTTTATCGTCCATCAGAAGCTCTTAACGATTCAACAGGGCAATACATTTATCAATTTCCCGCACAATTTGATTAATCCTCTGCTTCGTATCGCGAACGTCCGCTCCCGAAGCTTCTATAGTCTTGGCTATCTTCAACTTATCATACTCCTCCTGAAGTAATGCATAAGATGAAGCGCTCTGCTCCAATTGACTGCTTAATTGAGCAATCTGAGTTCTGAGCATCTTGTTTTCCTCTTTCTCAGACTTATAGCTCTCAACCAGCTTATCAATCTTCTGCTCTAATTTAACAACTATATCTAAATTTGGATTAACCATGTCACATTAATTCCTCACAAAATTAGCACAGGATTTATAAATAAAAAATAATGTTTAAGCATTCTCTGTGCAATATAGTGCAATATTTACTGCAAAATAACAGAATTGTCCCTAAAATCAGTACTATTTTGATGTAACTTTGTTTATTATTGATTCAAAATTTATATATCATGATAAAGAAAGTGATTGCGATAATTATATCTTTCTGTGTTTTAAGCTCATGCACAGAGTTACTTCAAGTGGTACAAACACTGGAAACGAACCAGNCCCTTACGCAAACCGAGGTGGTTAGCGGACTTAAAGAAGCTCTTAGGGTGGGTAGCGACTCTGCTGCAATGAAATTGGCCAAACTCAATGGATACTATGGTGATCCGGCAGTGAAACTGCTACTCCCACCTGAAGCTGCAATTATTACCGACAACATTAGCCGAATCCCGGGTGGTGAAAAACTGGTTGAAGATCTTATTCTTAGAATCAACAGAGCTGCTGAGGATGCTGCAAGGGAAGCTGCCCCTGTATTTCTGAATGCAATAAGGCAAATGACTATTCAGGATGCTTTCACCATTCTGAAAGGCGAGAACAATGCTGCCACTCAGTACCTTAAAGCAAANACATTCAATGAATTGTTTAATTTATATCAACCAAAACTTAAATCTTCGCTGGATAAAAAACTTGTGGCTGGTGTATCTGCNAATGAGACTTGGAATAACCTTACTGGTCAATGGAACAAGGTTGCTGGCAGTATGGTAGGTCAGGTTGCCGGATTTAAAAAGGTAGAGGTGCAGCTTGACAGCTATCTTACAAACAAGGCACTTGATGGAATTTTCCTAAAACTGGCAGAAGAAGAAGCAGAAATCAGGAACGATCCTGCAGCAAGAGTTACAGAGATACTTAAAAGGGTTTTTGGATCAAGATAATCGTATCGCAGCATAAAAAGCGGCTGTCTGCTACTATGCAGACAGCCGTTTTTTATGCATTTATACGGGATATTTGGGGTATGCTATCCAACTCGGCATTGTAGTACTTTCCTTGCCATAGGTTGAGCTCTTGCAGCCTTTTTTCGACAAGATGACTCAATTCATGGTTTTTAAGCTTCCAGGCAGGAGCAATAAGCAGGTAGTAGGGAGACTGACTTGAAAATCTTTCAAGTACTATACCGGGACGTAGTCTAACAACAAACTCAACTACAAGATCCACATATTCCTCCAGCTCGAAAACTTTAAAGTTTTCCGGATTCTTCAGGTATTCCCTGCCAAGTTTTGAACCTCGTACATATTGAAGTTGGTGCAGTTTAAGGTATGAGAGAGGCAACTCTGAAACTATTGGCGCATGTCCAAGGATATCATCTTTTGTTTCTCCCGGTAACCCAAGTATCATATGGGCACCAACAGGGATATTACGACTAGCTATCCGATGTATTGCATCGATTGAACTCTGGAAATCATGCCCTCTGTTAACCCTGTTTAGTGTCTCATCCTTTGTGGACTCAATTCCCAGTTCGATAGCAACATAGCACTTACGGGAAAGCTCTTCAAAGTAATCCAGGAGATGATCGGGAAGGCAGTCTGGTCGCGTACCCACAATCAATCCAATTACACCTGGAAATGCAAGTGCCTCTTCGTATAACTCAATAAGTTTGGATATTTCACCGTAAGTGTTGGTATAAGCCTGAAAGTATGCCAGATACCTGGTTCCCGGATGCTTTGCCTCAAAGAGACTAATTCCAGTTTTTAGTTGTTCGCTTACAGTCTTAGATGCCTGACTATAAACAGGTTTGAATGTCTCATTATTACAAAAGGTACAACCTCCGAAGCCCTTGCTCCCATCCCTGTTTGGACAGGTAAATCCGGCATCTATGGAAACCTTCTGCACCAGACCGTTGAAACGTTTTCTCATATGAGAGCCAAAATCGTTGAATGGTCTGTGCGTCCCCCACTGGTATTTCCTATCCCCTGTTTCCATGCGTTTTTGCTTATCTGTTTGCCATTGATAAAAGATGGCTTATAATTTTTGTGTATATTTCTTCACCTAACAGGCAATCTTCTACCCCTGCATCAATATTGGGGTTGTCGTTAACCTCGATAACATAGGCCTTTCCATCAACCTCCTTAACGTCCACTCCATATAATCCGTTTCCAATCAGCTTTGTAGCCTTGAGGGCAACTTCAACCACATGTGGTGGGACATCCTCGGTACGGAAGATATCAAAATTGCCCATCATATCACCCTTATGCTTGGATTCCCAATTTATTATCTGCCAGTGATCCTTTGCCATATAATACTTACAGACAAAAAGAACCTCATTATTGAGAACTCCAACCCTCCAGTCATAAGATGTTGGAAGGAATTCCTGGGCAATAATAATATCCGACTCCTTCATCATGGCCTTAAGCTTGCCCTTCATCTCCTGAGGAGTGCTCACTTTGACCACTCCCTGTGAAAATGATGAATCAGGTAGCTTTAAAACACATGGGAAGCCAAGTTGTTTTTCAATACCCTTAACATTTTCAGAATGTATAGTAATTGTTTTTGGTGTAGGAATCTTATTAAGTGCAAGAAGCTCGGCAAGATAAACCTTATTGGCGCACTTCAGAATTGATTCCGGCGAATCAATAACTGCCAGGCCTTCCCTTTGTGCCCTTCTGGACATCTTATAGGTATGATGGTTTACCGAGGTTGTTTCCCTTATGAACAGTGCATCAAACTCACCCAAACGGCTATAGTCATCCTTTGTAATCAGTTCGACATTGCATCCCAGCTTCTCAGCAGCCTCCACAAAATTTGAGATAGCCTTCCTATTTGATGGTGCTGCCTTCTCATGTGTGTTTACAAGTATTGCAAGGTCATACTTATATTTATCAACCCTGGCCTTGTCGTACCTTTTCTGCATAAAGTACTGCTCGGCAAATGAGTAAACATATGGTATGTGTTGCTCGGGGATCTCTTTGAACGGAAAAGCCTTAACGGATGCCAGCTCCCACTTTCCGTTTTTTACAAACCTGGCCCTAAGCATAGGTGCCTGAAGCAACATATATAGCTCATGGGCCAGCTTATCGTATTGCGGAGAGAAATTCCTGCCAAAGTAAACACTCAGTACATACTCAGACGATCGAATATGCCTGAAAGTCTTCTGAATCAGTTCATCCTGAGCCTCTGAGATTGATTTTACAATAGCATGAGCCTTCAGATCCAGAATGTTTTTGACTGAGGGTATTACCTTTTGTCCCCTTGCCTCTGCAAGCAGGGACACATAGTATCCTCTGGTCTGGTAGGCATAGTCATAGCAAAGGTTGAAGACACGGGCGTTCTTCATCTTTGCATAGGTCTCATTCTCTAAATACTCTTTTGGTGATATTACATCGACTCCCGGAACATCCAGGATCCATCGTTGGGGGTGATTGATTACAATAATTTTTTTCATTTCATGGGCTTATACAAAAAAACAATACAACCCGATCCAGCCCGACTGCATCGAATTGCAGTTTCAAAAGAACGACTTTTTTTGATTGGGTATTGTTATTTACTGTTATTTTTGATGAAGAAATAACTTATAACTTAATATCTGAAAGATCAATAACATGCAAATCTTTTATGAGCCTGAGATTGTAGAAAACGGAGGTTATCTCGACCCGGTGGAATCAAATCATTGTGTGAAGGTTCTCAGGAAAAGAGAAGGAGATGTTATTCATATTATCAACGGACAGGGCCAACTCTTTGAAGCTGAGATTACAGATGCCAACGCAAGACGATGTCAGGTACGAATCCTTACCGAAACGAAGGAAGATCCTCCAGCTTATGTATGTCACATAGCCTTTGCTCCTACTAAAAACATAGACCGCACTGAATGGTTTGTTGAAAAGAGCACCGAAATAGGCATAGGAATAATAAGCCCCATATTCAGTATGAATTCAGAGCGGAGAAACCTTAAAAATGACAGACTGGATAAAATTATCACCTCAGCAGTAAAGCAGTCAGGTGCTCTATGGAGACCCGTTCTCAACGAACTCGCTGATTTTAAAACTTTTATAAAGCAAAGTTTCACTGGCGACAAGTTTATAGCGCATTGCCATGAAGATGGTGACAAGCCTCATTTGCAGGATGTAGTGAGCAGAGCAAAAGACACACTGGTACTGATCGGACCCGAAGGAGACTTTGGTCCTGATGAAGTCAAAATGGCCAGAGATTTGGGTTTCAGGTCTGTTTCACTGGGTTCGGCACGTCTTCGCACCGAGACTGCGGCTTTGGTAGCCTGTCACATCATAAATCTGAAAAACGCATAATATCAGAGGTAATCAGCCAGTGTTTTACCTGACATATAGTTCTGAATCTCAGACGATATACTGTGAGAAAGATCCCCAAGAAGACACTTTTTATCGAAGGGACAGGTATCCTTATCTGCCGGGCAACTTTGAACCGCAAATTTTCCCTCAATAGCTTCAAAAATATCCAATAAGGTAATCTTTTCAGGATCCGCCTTGAGTGTAAAACCACCGGATGGTCCACGGCTGGAACTTACATAGTCGTTCTTAGCAAGTCTTTGAAGGACCTTAGCAACGTGGTGACGTGAACTATGAATCTTGTCGGCAATTTGGCCTACATTCAACGTTTCATCTGACCTGGCAATCAGAACCATACTGTGAAGTCCAATTGAGGCCGCTTCAGATAGTG
>JGI24709J26583_10004852_pt1 | contig 10006 bp, 10 predicted proteins | sample BioPla2DNA1_FD_26583 | JGI IMG/M metagenome (IMG submission 26583) | reverse complement strand
CTATTGTTATATTCTCGGTTGTCCCGTCATTTTCTCTTATAGCTATAACATTGCTATTAGCTATAACATTGCTATTAGCTATAACATTGCTATTAGCTATAACATTGCTATTAGCTATANCATTGCTATTAGCTATAGCATTGCTATGATCTGTGGCTGATGTTTCTTCAGACATTGCCATTTGATTATCAAGCCTTGGCAGGGTTANTAAAAGGCCTATCGCAAGTATTGCCATAATGGCAATAATAATTAATCTATGTTTATATTTTTTATACATATCTTATGTATCCTCCATATATTCATCTAATTATCTGAGATGTATTATCTTTAATTATTTTATTATACTATAAAAACACAATATATCATAATAATAAATTCTGTTAATGTTTTTCATGGTATGAAAATCAAGTAAATGTTTACACTTTAGCCATGATATGTTAAATTATCGATATGGATTAAGAAGAATATTAGAATTTTAGATAATTTCTGATGATGGAGGCAAGGATAATGACTAACAATAAAATATACAAGATGAGTTTTGCCAAGGTTTATCCTCATTATGTTAATAAAGCAGAGAGAAAGGGGCGTACAAAGCAGGAGGTCGATGAAATCATATTATGGTTAACGGGATATAGTCAAGAGGGGTTTGAAAAGGAACTGGAGAGCCAGACTGATTTTGAGACCTTTTTTGCGAATGCTCCCCATATGAATCCTCTACGTTNGTTAATAAAGGGAGTGGTCTGCGGTGTAAGAGTTGAAAATATTGAAGAACCACTTATGCGTGAGATCAGATATCTTGATAAATTAATTGACGAGTTGGCCAAAGGAAAACCAATGGAGAAGATACTTAGGAAAGAATAATGTAAGGAGATAATGCGGTGGAAATCAGGAGGACTGTTATAGATGACCTGGATAAGGTCATGGAGATATATGATGATGCCCGAAGATTTATGAGGGACAATGGTAATGCTAATCAATGGATAAACGGATATCCGAATATTGAATTAATCAAGCAGGATATATATGAAGAAAAAAGCTATGTGTGTGTGGATGGAAATGAGATTTTGGGCGTGTTTTATTTCAGTATTGGCCCTGATCCAACTTATCTGAATATATATGAGGGAGATTGGCTTACGGATGCTCCGTATGGTGTGGTGCATAGGATTGCATCATCCGGCAGGCAAAAAGGCGTTGCATCATATTGTCTGAACTGGTGCTTTGACAAATGTCCTAATATAAAAATTGATACACATAAGGATAATATAATAATGCAGAATTTACTGATGAAGAACGGCTTTACCAGATGCGGAATAATATATTTGGAGGATGGCGCAGAAAGAATAGCTTATCAGAAAGTACATTGACAAAGACGATATGTAAATATATTATATAGTAAGCATATCGAAATAGTATTAAAAACAACTAAAACCTATGTTTACTATTATATGTGTTTCAGAAAATAAATTTAAAGGATTGGTGATTTTATGAAAAAGATAAAAAAACTTATGATTATTTGGTTATTCATAATGACCATGGCAACAGTATTAGTCGCATGTTCCAATAAGAATACAGATACTGATACAGATAAAGATAAAAATAAAGATAATACTACTGAAGACAAGACAATAGATGAAGAAAAAAAGGAAGTTGAAAATGCCATAGTAAATATCGGAGTAACAGATTCCTTAAGCTCTGTGAATCCGCTTTTAATGGATGGTACAGAGGTGGTTAAATATACGACATCCTTAGCGTTTCTGCCATTAATGGAGCTTAATAAGGAAATGGAATTTGTAGGTCAGTTGGCAAAGAGTATAACCACGGACGATAATAAGCACTTTTTTATTAATTTAGATGAAAATGCTGTTTGGTCGGACGGAACGCCTGTGACATCAAAGGACGTATTATTTACATTCTTACTTTGGGCAAGTCCTGAAATTGGAGCTACCGGCATGTCTATTGAGAAAATTGAAGGAACAGGAGACGACGGATATGTCGAGCTCGGTGCAACTTCAGTCAGCGGAGTTATTGCCGTTAATGATCATCAGGTCGTGGTTATAACAAAATCCGAGATGGCATTGCATTCATTTATGAACATTTTCGGACGTTATATTCTAATACTGCCCGAGCATATACTCGGTGATGTACCGAGAGGACAACTGCTTTCATATGATTGGTTTAATGCTCCCACAGTTGTTAGTGGACCATATTTTATCAGAGAAGTAGATTTAAATCATTATGTAACATTGGAAGCAAATGAGAATTACTTTAAGGGTGCACCCAGGATAAAGAATCTTAATATCAAGGTAGTTACTGCAAGTCAGCTTCTTGCAGGACTTAGATCCGGAGAAATCGATCTGGTACAGCAGACCACAGGGGCGATTCTGCAGGAAGACTATGACTCTGTAAGAGCGCTTGAGGGTATCACTGTGTATGAAGGAACACCGGTTACCAATCAGTCAATTTTCTTTAACACCGAGCGTGTTGATGATGTCAGGATTCGTCAGGCGATTTTATATGGAATCGACCGTCAGACCATACTTAATGATTTGCTGAAGGGACAGGGAGAAGTGGTAGAGGGCTTTTTAGCCAGCGCTGGACCCTTCTATGATGATATAACACCGGTAGATTATGACCCTGAAAAAGCCAAGCAACTTCTTGCTGAGGCGGAGGCAGATGGCTGGGATAAATCTACACAGTATATATTCTATGTGAACAGCGGTGATACTACGTTTGTTCAGATAGCAAGCTTTATAGCTGCAAAGCTGGGCGAGATTGGACTCAACATTAAGATAAACACCGTGGATATTGCATCCTTGCTGTCCATAGCGGGTAGTGGCGATTTTGATTTATTGGCAGTGCAGTATACCTATACTCCTGTTGATCCATATACCGATATAAGCTGGCTCTTATCAAAGGGAGGATGGACAAGATATTATAGGGAAGAGGTTGCGAATGCACTCGATATTACTCAGAAAAGTACTGACATGAATGAAATAATAAAGCAATATCGCATAGTTACCGATTACACACAGCAGGAGGTTCCCATGATATCTGCATATATTATCAGTGCCTTGGGAGCAGTGAACGACCGCCTCGAGAATGCGGTTCCTGATGTATATGGTACCTTTATCAATGTTCATGAATGGAGAGTTACAAGATAAATTTTTTGGAGGTTAAGGATGGAGTCATTATTAAAGGTAAAGGATCTTACGATAACCTTTATAGATGAAAATACACAGACAGTTGTCGTAGATGGAGTGGACTTTCATGTGAAACCGGGAGAAGTGCTGTGTATAGTTGGGGAATCGGGTTGTGGTAAGAGTGTAACAGCCTTATCCATCCTTGGATTATTAAGCCCTAATGCCCGTATCACCAGTGGAAGCATTGTATTTAACGGGCAGGATCTTCTTGAAATGAATGAGAAGGAAATTGATCAAATCAGGGGCAGTGAAGCTACCATGGTTTTTCAGGATGTTATGAACAGCTTAAACCCTGTGCTTACCATCGGCAGTCAGTTGACCGAGGTAATCCGTATTCACATGGGTTATGATAAGAAGAGAGCAAGGGAATATGCCATAGAGATGATAAAAAAAGTAGGCTTGCCTGATGCAGAGACAGTAATGAAGAAATACCCACATATGCTATCAGGAGGCATGCAGCAGAGAGTCATGATAGCCATGGCACTCGCATGTGAGCCAAAGCTGATTATAGCCGATGAGCCTACGACAGCTTTGGATGTCACCATACAGCTACAGATTATGAAGCTTTTAGTGGAGCTCCAGAAGGAATTTCATATGTCAATATTATTAATAACCCATGACATTGGTCTTGTGGCAGAGCTCGCAGACAGAGTCATTATTATGTACGCCGGGCAGTTTATGGAAGAGACTTCTGTATATAGGCTGTTTGAACATCCTGCCCATCCATATACCAGGGCATTGCTTGAGTCTGTGCCCTGTATATATGATGACCCTAATAAGAAGCTCACATCTATCCCGGGAACCGTTCCGGAAAATTATCAGGATATCGAAGGCTGCAGGTTCTACGGACGCTGCTCTTATTCAGTTCCGGCCTGCAAGGAAAAGCAGATTTATTCAGAATTCATGGAGGGACACTTTGTTAGGTGTCACCGGGCAGAAAAGGGGGAGATTCCTTTTGTATCGTGATGAAAAGAGAGAGCCTCTTATGGTTATTCGGGATTTAAAGAAATACTATCCTGTCAGAGGTTCAACTATAGGGAAGAAAAAGCCTATAATTCATGCCGTAGATGGTGTGGATTTTGAAATATATGAAGGAGAGACACTTGGTATCGTCGGAGAATCAGGTTGTGGAAAATCAACTATCGGACGCCAAATAGTAGCCCTGGAGAAGCCTACTTCAGGGCATGTTCTATATCAAGGTGAGTCGCTTTCGGATATGTCGGCAGGACGTCTTAGAAAAATAAGAACACATTTACAGATGGTGTTTCAGGATTCCACATCTTCTCTTAATCCCAGGAAGCAGATTTATGACATTCTGGCCGCTCCTATTCTCTATCATAAAATTGTTGAGCGTGATATGCTGGATGAGGAGATTAACAGACTTCTTGACCTCGTGGGGTTACCCAAGTCTATGAAGTATAGATATCCTCATGAGTTTTCGGGAGGACAAAGGCAAAGAATCGGAATAGCCAAGGCTCTATCCCTAAGACCGAGGCTTGTAGTATGTGATGAGCCGGTAAGTGCACTGGATGTATCGGTTCAGGCACAGATATTAAACCTTTTAAAGCAGCTGCAGGATGAGCTGAAGGTAACATATGTCTTTATAGCTCATGGACTGGGTGCGGTTCGTTATGTAAGCAATCGGATAGCAATAATGTATCTTGGCAGAATTGTGGAGATAGCTGATACACAGGAGTTGTTTGATGATCCTGTACATCCATATACTCAAGCATTGTTTGATGCTTCTCCGTTACCCGCTCCGAAGCTTCGGGGAAGGCAGCGGATAATACTTAAAGGAGAGATTCCGTCATCGATAAATCCTCCAAAGGGCTGTAGATTTCACACAAGATGTCCATACGCTATTGAGTCATGCAGAGTCGACGATCCTAAGCTTATACCTGTAAAACCCGGAAGCAGTCATTTGGCAGCCTGCCCTGTGGTCTTGGCACAGAGGAAAAACTGAATCGTCAAAAATACTTGTGCTGAAGGAGTGAGGAGAGTTTGTTTAAATACATTATAAAAAGAATATTAATCGCTCTGCCGGTTCTTATAGGTATTACCATATTAGACTATGCCATCATGAGTCTCGCAGGTAGTCCGTTGGAAATGATGCTGGGCCCGAAGACCACCGAAGCGGCACTGAAAGCCAAAGAAATACAGCTTGGGCTGGATAAGCCTTTCTATGTTCAGTATTTTGTATGGCTTAAAAATGTTTTGCAGGGGAATTTGGGATATTCGATAAAAAACTATCAGCCGGTTATTCGAATTATCGGCAATCATCTGGGGCCGACACTTTTATTGATGGGTACATCAATGCTGGTGGGCTTGGCAATTGCTATACCCGTCGGAATATATAGTGCGATTCACAGATACACGAAGAGAGATTATTCGCTTGTGACCATATCATTTTTTGGGACCAGTATACCAAGCTTCTTTCTGGCGTTAATATTTATATATTTATTTTCCGTAAATACGGGATGGCTTCCTTCAAGCGGTATAAGAACCGCAGGAGGAGACGGAGGATTTATTGACCTGATTCGGCATATGGTTATGCCTGTTTTAGTCCTAGCCATATCTATAGCCGGGTCAAATCTTCGCTATGTCAGAAGTGCGGTTCTTGAAATATTACAGAAGGATTATGTGCGTACCGCAAAATCTAAGGGCATCGGGCGTTTTCTTACTATTTATAAGCATGCACTTCGTAATGCCCTGATACCTATTGTTACCGTAATCGGTATGCAGATTCCTACTCTTTTCGGCGGAGCCGTCATTGTCGAGCAGATATTTAGCTGGCCAGGACTTGGACTAATCACTATGAATGCAATAACGGGCAGGGATTACCCTGTTATTATGGGTGTTGCCCTATTAACAGCCGTAGTTGTACTGATGGCGAATTTAATTACGGATATTATATATGCTTTGGTGGATCCGACCATAAAGTATTAGAAACGGAGTTAGCTATGAAGAACAGTACTTTTAGGATGGTAATAAAACGTTTTTACAAACATAAGCTCGCCGTAGCAAGCCTTTATTTTCTGGTAATCATCACTTTGCTTGCTTTATTGGCACCCATAATCTCACCCTATGATCCTAATCAGGTAAGTACATCATTTTCGAAGCCGCCCTCGCTCAAGCATTTTATGGGTACGGACCAAATAGGAAGAGATATGTTCAGTAGACTGCTGTATGCCGTCAGAATATCCTTGTTTGTTGGATTGGCTGCGACGGTAATATCTACAATAATCGGTGTAACCCTGGGTTTGATTGCGGGGTATTTTGGTGGTGTGATAGATATTATTATCATGCGTATTACAGATACGATTATGTCATTTCCATATATATTGTTGGTTCTTGTGGCAGCATCCATATTTGGACCGGGATTATGGAATATTATATTGATTCTTGGATTCGTTGATTGGCCGGGAGCGGCGAGATTGGTTCGGGGAAGTGTACTTTCCCTTCGTGAAACCAACTTTGTTAAGGGAAATGTGGTGGCAGGCATGCCTAACAGATATATTCTCTTTTCTGAGATTTTACCCAATACAATCGGTCCGGTTCTTGTATATGCTACCTCGGTGTTTGCTATATCCATACTGGATGAGGCGGCGCTTAGCTTTCTTGGTATGGGAGTTCAACCACCCACTGCAAGCCTGGGTAATATACTAAACGGAGCAGAGTCTATAACCATACTGACAGATAAGCCATGGCTATGGGTACCTGCAGGAGTATTAATTGTATTATTGGTAGTGAGTATAAACTTTGTCGGAGATGCTCTTAGGGATGCAATCGATCCATCGGCAAAGGAATAATATTATCCTTTGGATAGCTTTTTCATATAATGGTTAGAATAGTTAAAAACACCAACATTATGACTATAATTAATATACTAATCCGACAAATCTAACAAAAGTCACCGGTTACACTTACAATAGATGCAATATTCTGCTATAATATAATATATAAATGAAGTTCTTTGATGTTTTCTATTTAATTCTTTATGAATAGACTTATGAAATGACTTGATTTGTTACCCGTGTGTTCAGGAAAGATTGGAGAGATTAAATGTATGAAATAGGAGAATATATTGTATACGGTAACCATGGTGTATGTAGAGTCGAGGATGTCGGAAGCCTTGATATATCAGGCATTGATAAAAGTATAGAATGCTATACTCTTCAGCCTGTGTTCTCAAAGTCGAGTACCCTATATACTCCGGTAGATAACGATAAGGTATTGATGAGAAGAGTCATAACCAATGATGAAGCTCAGGAGTTAATTGATTGGATTAAGGACTCACCTTTACTATGGATAGAGAATGATAAGCAGAGAGAGGAAGCATACAAGGATGCCTTAAGGAAGCACGATTGTATGGATTGGGTGAAAATCATAAAGACTCTTTATGTAAGAAAGCAGGAACGGTTATCCCAGGGGAAAAAACTTACCTTTACTGATGAGAAATATTTAGCGATTGCACAGGATTTCCTCTATGGTGAGCTATCAATTGCAATGGAAATGGATAGAGAAGAGATCGAGGAAATGATTTTAGGAAAATTAGAACAGCTAAACATGGTATAGTCCTTGACTTATACCATAGATAAATATAATCTATTTGCCCTATGATAATGGATTTGTTAACATAAGTTTAGGAATGAAATATATCATAACCTAATATGTTAATTTAATAAGAGAGGGATTCTATGAATAGGATGAAGATATTTGGACTTATATTTATCATTACGCTATTATTAATATCCTGTGCACAGAAGGAGACAGATACCATGAACGATGTCAAGAACAAAGAAAATGTACCTACAGAAGCGCCGATGGATCCTACACCCACGCCGGAACCGACTCCGACACCGGAGCCGACACCTACTGAGGTGCCTGAGATCGATTATACCGGCAAGAAGCTTGTGGCATTGACCTTTGACGACGGTCCTAATTTGGATATTACACCTCAGATTTTAGATATACTGGAGGAAAGAGGAGTGGTTGCTACCTTCTTTCTTATCGGTAAGTATATTACAGAAGATACGAAGCCTGTGATGGAAAGACAGTTGGAGCTTGGTTGTGAGATAGCAAATCATTCCTGGAATCATAACCAGATGAATCAGTATACGGCCGAGCAGAACAAAGAGGAAATACAAAAAACCAATGAAATTATTGAAGAAATGGTAGGAGTAACGCCAAAGTTTTTTAGGCCACCGTATATTTCCACAAGCCCTACTATGTATGAATCGATTGACCTTCCGTTTATAAACGGAATTAACTGTGAAGACTGGACTCCCACAGTGACGGCAGAGGAGCGGGTGAACAGAATTCTGAATAACGTGAAGGACGGAGATATCGTACTCTTACATGATTTTAGCGGAAACAAGAATACAGTAGACGCTTTGGATGATATGATTACAGGTCTTCTAGAGGATGGATATGCACTCGTGACTCTGAGCAAGCTATTCGAATTAAAGGGAGTCGATCCTAACGTTGAGAATAAGATTTGGACTAATACCGGTTGGTAATTAATATATTAATAATCAAGAACATGGCATTAATGAAATTATGCCATGTTCTTTTTTACTTGACAAAGGAATTATGATAATGTATATTAATAAAACAGGGTGAATAAATATACATACATACATATTGTTAATGATAATTAGAGGTGATTATTAAATGAAGAAAAAAATATTCGTAGACGGTTCGAGTGGGACCACAGGGCTGGAGATTAATGAGAGGCTCGGCAAATATAAGGATATTGAGGTTGTTAAGATTGATTATGATAAACGTAGGGATATAAAGGAAAGAAAACGTATACTTAACGAGGTTGACTTGGTTTTCTTGTGCCTGCCTGATGATGCGGCAAGGGAGGCTGTGGGTCTAATTGATAATCCGGATACTAAAGTTATTGATGCCAGCACTGCCCATAGAACCACAAAGGGATGGACATATGGACTTCCCGAGCTGTCGCCTGCACATAAAGAAGCCATCAGACTTAGCAAGAGAGTGAGTAATCCCGGTTGTCATGCCACAGCATTCAATTTATCAATTTATCCTCTGATACATCTTAAAATAATGCCGCCCGACTATCCTGTATCCTGTCAGAGTATAACCGGATATAGCGGAGGCGGAAAAGGCTTAATTGAAAAGTATGAGGCTAAAACGAAGGATAATCCGTATACAAAGGCACCGAGACCTTATAGCTTGGGCTTAAATCATAAGCACTTAGCCGAGATGACTATGCATTCCGGTTTGACGGAGAGTCCGGTATTCCTTCCGGTTGTAGCCAATTATTATAAAGGTCTGGCAACCCTTATTCCTATCCATACGAGGCTGTTGAACAGAAGCATTGAAGGAAGACAATTACATCAGCTTTTTGAGGAATACTACAGTAATCAAAATTTTGTTAAGGTGATGCCTTATATAGATGAGGCGGCTATACAGAGTAATGCAGCAGATTTGTTTGACGGGGGCTTTGATATCACTGCATGTAATAATACAAATAAAGCGGAGATATTTATAATAGGTAACGATGTAAAAGGAGTAGCCATGATAATAACCAGACTCGATAATCTGGGTAAGGGAGCATCCGGCGGCGCTATTCAGAATATGAATATTATGCTGGGTTATGAAGAAAGTCTTAATCTCTGATTGAATCAGTAGTCAAAAAGAGCTGTTTCCACTTTAGGAAACAGCTCTTTTATTCTCGTGCGCCCGGCATGGGCGCAATCTAACGGGTGAAAGTCCCGAGTGCGGGTTAGTAGTGCCAAGCACATAGCCAAGAGCAAGGGTGTCCTCGGCGACGAGGA
>JGI24709J26583_10004836_pt1 | contig 10027 bp, 10 predicted proteins | sample BioPla2DNA1_FD_26583 | JGI IMG/M metagenome (IMG submission 26583) | reverse complement strand
TGACAGAATGAAACTCATATTTCCTGTTTGTCTCATTTGCTGTGATTTGATATATCTGATATTCAAAAAATCATCAAAGGCAGTTCTGAGGGTTGTAATATTCCTGACAGTAAGTCTGGCAGGGCTGTTAAATGTATATGCCTATAGAAGCTCGCCATCATATGTGTGGGACGCTCCCTATATGAATCAAAATCGTGTGCTTGCAGATTATCTGAATACCAGTTATCCTGATGCGGTTTATTGCACTAATACAACAGTGCGGGGATATATAAACCTTACCTTCGGAAGGGGAGTTCATGAGACCGCATCATTGGATTCTATTATTCCAATTGCGCAGCGTAGTAACGTTGATAAAGTAGTTTACTTTGAGCATGATCCCGCAGTTGACGTTCTTTATGTAAATTTCCCAACGGCATCTTATGGTGTTGAATGGCAGGCAATTGTTTACACAATCTCGGATGACAGTTATAGAATAATCCATGCGGATAGTAATGGGAGAATACTGGATAAACAGTTTTCTTAAGACGCTAACCGGAATATGCGCTTATAACAGCAATATATAGTAAATTCAATTATTCGGTGGTGCTATAGGTGGTCCAACGAATGCATGAGCAAATTAGTTATAGGTATATCCGGTTATTAAATACTCTGTAGTGTTAGAATTAAATAATATAATTCAAGACTGATTGCTAAAAAGGTAACCGGAGTTAGGTTAGTGCCATGGAAACTATTAATGAAAGTGCGGGTACAAAGCGTGTTGAGCTTTATGACCGGCTTAGGGTAATAGCAACTATATATATTATTATCGGTCACAGCACCTATTTGAATGTCCAGGCGACCTATGGTGCAGTTGACTACAGACTGCCGGCAGAATTAGCTCCTGCATACAGTGGAACCTTATTATCATTTTTTAGATTCTTGTCAGACTGGGTCGGCGCTTTTCCCGTGCCTCTTTTCTTCTTCTTATCGGGTGCTGTCATGGGACTAAGACCCGTTGAAAGTCTTGATAAATTTGTAAAATCAAAAATTAAAAGGTTGATAATACCATACTATTTTGCAGGAATTTTCTTCATGTTTCCGATAAAAACCTTAGGAAATTTTTATAATCCGGAAACGGTCCGCTTAGCTATTACTACCTTCTGGAGTGGGGGAGGTACGGATTGCGGTCATCTTTGGTTTTTAATTGCATTGTTCTGGTGCATGGTAGCATTTACAATCTTAGTGAAAATATTGCAACGGGCACGCGTGAACAGTATTTTTTTAATTTTATTAATATGCTACATTGTTACTTTGATTTATGACTATATTCCTTTCGATTTCCTGAAAATGAAGGCAGGGCTGAGTTATATGTTCTGGTTCGGTGCCGGTTATGCTTTTGAAGAATATAGGAAAAGTCATAACTTTGTATATGGCCGTAGTGCTTTAATTTGCATTCTGTTAATATTATTCTATGCTTTTAATTCAAGGTATAATTTGCTAGATGGTTTTTTCTCAAAAGTCTTAGGAATTTTTTTCACAATTGAGCTTTGCATAACTCTATCTCCATTGTTCAAGTTAATTAATAAAAAGGCAAATAAGCAATATACCGGTTTTATAAAAAGACTGTTTGATATTTATATATTCCATGATCCTTTGCACTATATTATATTAAGAATATTTTTTGAGAATAACCTGCTAACTACCAATTTTGGATGCTATTCATATTTATTTATAAGAGTCATAGGAGTTATATCGGTTAGCATTCTCATAGGAAGCATAATTGATGTTTTAAAAAGAAAAGTAAAATCAAAAGTTAAATATGATACGCATAGCTGTGTTTGAATAGCACATCTATTTTGAGTTTACACATTATAAGCATTGAAAGCGAAAGTTAATCATGAAAGAAATTAAAACTGTAAGTCTAATCGGTCTTGGTGCTCTCGGTCTGCTTTTTGCCGAGTCGTTTGCTTCGGCCGCCTCTCCGGAGGGGTTTCGCGTTATTGCTGATGAATCGCGTCAGGCAAGATATCGTAAAGAAGGGCTTTATAATAATGACAAATTGCTGAGTTTTAATATGATTAGACCGGATGAGCCCTGTGAACCGGCAGACCTTTTGATTTTTGCCGTCAAATACAGTCAACTGCCTCAAGCCATAGCTGATACGACACTTCATGTTGGAGAACAGACTATCATTCTTTCTCTTCTTAATGGAATAAGCAGTGAAGAGGATATACGCGCAGTGTACGGAGATAAGGTTCTCGGCTGCACGGTTCAGGGTATGGATGCTACTAAAAATGGCAATCGGCTTTATTGGAAAAACATGGGTAATTTTACTGTAGGCGAGCTCTATTCCGATCGCGTTACTTCCCGTCTCTTACTTGTGTCCGATTTTCTTTCAAAGGCAAAACTCTCCCATACTATCGTGACGGATATGCGGGACCGCGTGTGGGGAAAGTTTATGCTCAATGTCGGTATCAACCAGGTTGTCAGCGTCTGCGAGGGTAATTACGGTTCGGTTCAGCGCGAAGGTCCCGAGCGGGAGCGTATGATTTCTGCCATGAGAGAGGTTATCGCACTGGCAAAACCGGAAAGTATAAAGCTCGATGAAAACGATCTTCTGCATTGGTTGGATGTGATAAAACCGCTTGATGCCGAAGGCATGCCCTCCATGCGTCAGGACCTTCTGCAGGGACGCAGAACGGAAGTTGATCTCTTCGCAGGCACCGTTGTTAAATTAGGGAGAAAACACGGTATAAAAACCCCTGTAAATCAAGCTCTCTTAGAAGAAATCCTCGAGCTCGAAAAGCATTTTTGATTGAGTGTTTTTTATGAGATAAGAAAGAACATTTTAAACTAAAACCATTTTCCGCAGTTGCAGCTGAAATGAAGTTTTGGAGAAACCTGTTGTTATAGACGTTTGACAAAAACTCTCGCTATTGGAATATTATATGAATTGCTTTTATTTCGCTTAGAGCTTTAGTATTATGATTAGGTATCAGCTTGAAAGTGAATTATAACAAACAAAAGGAACGCGATAAAATTTAAATAAACTTAAATAGATTGGTTTTGATTGTAAGGACAAAACAAGAAACTATTAAGTTATAATAAGGAAAATCCGTAAATGCTGATTTGTTTTTCCTATAATCAACAAAAAAGAACGTCTCGGATTATATCCGTTTAGACGTTCACTTTTTATAAATGAGATTATCTTCTTAAATTCTGCATGATTTCCGGTTTTGGGGTTTCAGTCTGATGGCTTGCGATTACAGCTTGCTCTCCAGAGGCTTACCGAAACATATACCATTATCGATGCCAAAAATATCGATCCGATTAGTTGTCCGATAGCTGCCGCCGGAATCGGTTCTAACGGCCAAGGCTCTATAAAAGCTGCAAGACAGGCTCTAAAAACCCAAACTACGGTTAAAAATGTATAAAAGATAATGCTTTCGCGATTTAAAGAAAGCGCGCTTTTGCCCAGGAGAATCAAAACAAAACTGCTTCCGAATAGCAGGGCGGAAAAGCAATAATTTGTATAATCAATTCCCACTATTAGGCTTTCAAACTGCATGGGAATATAATCATACCAACGAAAAAGATGCGGTACAAAAAAGTGCCAGAGACCTACCAACAGGCTGATAGATAAAGAAACATAATATAAAACTTTTCGCAATCTTTTCATAATAACCTTCACCTCAATAAAATTACCCTCTGTTAAGCATTTATTCTTTACACCTTCTGCATGCGGAATTGCGTATATTCCTTTTAAAAAAGCCGCTCTATCAGACAAGAGCGGCTTTTTTAAATCACAGCAAGGGAGTGATTGGATTTCGATTAGTGCCGTATCCAATTACTTTTACGCTTATTATTCCTGTTCAAGAAAAAGCTTTCTGCTGGAGGTTATTTCTTTTATTATGTCCGAGAAGATACTGTCGTAATTATATACGGATATGCTCCCGGTACCTATATCGTAGTAATAAGCCTGAAGGTTCAGTTCTCCCGATTCAACTGCTTGTCTTACAAAATCATATGTCATTAAATTATCAAGTTGTTGAACGGCATTTAATTTTTCAAGCATGATTGCCTTATCTTCTTCCTTCATTTCCGGATATTTATGATTTATATAATCTGATATAGAGATACTTTGAGATATCCATTCCCATGTATAGGGGAGCAACTCTTTTTTTCCTTCCGGATTTCTTATTGCTGAACAGCCGCCACAGTTTGAATGTCCGCATACTATTATATTTTTTACCTTCAGAATTTTAACTGCATACTCAATTGCAGAAACCACCGATGGATGTGTATCGGGTTCTTCTTCTCTCGGAACGATGTTTGCTACGTTTCTTATATGAAAAATTTCTCCCGCCTTGGCTTGAAGCAGAGTTTCCGCCTCAACTCTGGAATCCGAACAGGCGATAAATAGGGTATGCGGGTTTTGACCTTCCTTTAATTTGATATAAAAATCTTTATTGAATTCATATTCCAGCTCTTTAAATCTTTCAATTCTCTTCTTTAAATCCATAACTACCTCCATATGTGTTAATTTTCACCAATTCACTTTTTTGAATATTCGTCGAAGGGTTGTTTTTATATCAGTACGCTTACTCGGCGATCCATCTAAATAAAAAAGAGTCTGTCAGTCCAGTCCGTAACTGAAGAAAAAAATAACTTATATAAATTTTACACTAAACTCTAAAACTTTAAAAGTGTCTGTTTTTCATACTTATCGTATAGAATCGACAATATACCTAATCCTCATCATTGTTAATACAAATTAAGAAATAATTTAAGACGGTAAAAATGTTGATAAAACACATCTTCATTATATTTGATAAAATATTAACAATTGTGTTTTCAAAATTTATAGATGCTTGAATACTATCTTCACGCCTCTTTTATTATTTAGTGTTAACAATCTATGGTATAATTTCGTTGTTAAGATTATGGGGTGGAATATGGCATCAATGAAAACAGCATATTTTTGCAAAAACTGCGGAGAATCTACAAATAAATGGTTTGGAAGGTGTCCGAGCTGTGGCGAGTGGAATTCGCTTTCCGAAGAAGAGGTGTTCGAAAAAAAACGCTCTTCTAAAAAATCTCCGATCGGAAGTATTCAATCTGTAAGTTTAGATAACATAGATGTAAATGAGGAGCATCGTATCTCTACTGGAATTGGCGAGTTGGATAGAGTTCTGGGTGGCGGAATAGTAAAGGGTTCGGCGGTGTTAATTGGCGGGGAACCCGGTGCAGGTAAATCCACACTGCTGCTTCAAGTTTGCGGAAATGTCAGTAAAGATAAAAAAGCCGTTTATTTTACCGGTGAAGAATCCATTGTACAGATAAAAATGCGTGCAAACAGGCTCGGTATAGAGGGAGATATCGAAGTAGCCAACGAAACCGACATAGAGTTAATCATTGAGCATATAATCAAAAGTAAACCTTCATTTGTAGTTATTGACTCTATTCAGACTATGTCTCATTCGCAGATTTCATCCTCTCCCGGCAGCGTTACACAGGTCAGAGAATGTTCGTCAATGCTGATGTATGTCGCAAAGCAGGAAAATATTCCGGTATTCATAGTCGGTCATGTTAATAAAGACGGTGCAATCGCCGGTCCAAAGGTAATGGAACATATCGTTGATGCCGTACTTTATTTCGAAGGCGACAGATATCTTTCATACAGAATATTGAGAAGCGCAAAAAACAGATTCGGGTCAACAAACGAGCTGGGTATGTTCGAAATGACTTCCAATGGACTTATAGGAGTCTCCAATCCCAGTTCTGTTTTGCTCGAAGGTATTGCTTCCGATGTTCCGGGAAGCTGTGTGACAAGCATCATTGAAGGAAGCCGTCCGATAATGGCGGAAATTCAATCTCTGGTATCAAAAAGCGCTTTTGCAACTCCGAGAAGAGCTGCCGCCGGTTTTGACTATAACAGGGCAAATTTGTTGATTGCAGTACTTGAAAAGAGAGCGGGTTATCATCTATCGGCTCTTGATGTCTATATCAATGTAGTCGGAGGGATAAAAATGGACGAGCCTGCTGCAGATCTTGCTTTGGCTTGCAGTATAGTTTCCTCACTATTGGACAAACCGCTTATGGACAGGTCTATCGCATTCGGTGAAATCGGTCTGGGTGGAGAAATCAGGCCTGTGAGAAACGCCGATATGAGGATTAAAGAGGCTATCGCTATGGGATATAAGAAATGTTTTATGCCCAAAGCAAACAGCAAAAAAATTGATCCAAAGTCTGAAATCGAGATAATCACTGCGAGTGATATCTCTGATATAAGAAAAATATTAACAAGGTAAAATGACTGATTTAAAAGCGTTAAACAGATGTCGACTGCCGGAAAACAAGGTCAAATATGTGGTAATGTCCGGAAAATATAAGTGTATAGTCGATGCTCTCGGAGAGTTTGAGGTCGAAGTACTTCCAACAGTACCCGTAACAGATCTTGATGACCGGGTCAATGATCATGCTGACATGCTTTTTAATTATTTCGGTAATAAGAGGGGAGTTATACACAAATCTCAATATAGAATCACAGAATTTATAAATAGTCTGGGACTTTGCATAACATATGGCGATGAACTGAGTCGCGAATACCCCTTTGATTGCAGATACAATTTTCTCATAGCGGATAATAACCTTATCGTAGGAAAAAAAATAAAGTCAAAAACGCTGTCAAAACTCTCATATGATTATAACGTATTAAAAGTGAACCAGGGATATGTTGCATGTAACATTGTCAGTGTAGCAGAAAATGCATTTATAACCTCCGATAAAAGTATATATAAACTACTCTCATCAATCGGATCTGATTGCTGTCTGGTCAGTTCAAATGGCATATCCCTCCCGGGCTATAGTTGCGGGTTTCTAGGAGGATGTTGCGGAAAAATCTCTAAAGACCTTATGGCTTTTACAGGAAAATTATCTCTTCATCCCGATTTTGATGTAATAAAATCTTTTCTCAGGAAATATGATGTAGATATATTAGAGCTTTCCGCGATGCCTTTGACGGATATTGGAGGTATAATTCCCGTGATAGAGTCAGGAACTTTATAACCTTTATAAAATTAGGAAGTGATTGTTATGGATTTTAAAAGCTTATTAAAAAAATATAGAGATGTTATCCCGTACATAATATTTGGAGTACTCACTACTATCGTCAACATCGCAGTCTACTGGTTTATGGCACATCCATTAGGCATCAGTGTAATGCCCAGTACCGTCATAGCTTGGTTAGGTGCTGTTCTGTTTGCATATATCACAAATAGGAAATGGGTATTTCGTAGCGAGGCGAATACTGCGAACGCTGTTTTAAAAGAGATTCTATCATTCTTTCTTTGCAGACTGGCTACCGGGGCTGTGGACTGGGCATGTATGTTTATCTTTGTGGATATACTGAACTTGAATGATGTCGTAATTAAGTTCATGGCTAATATTCTGGTCATAATTTTGAATTATGTAGCTTCTAAACTGTTTATTTTTAAGCGAAAGAAAGGAAATTGATAATAAACTGTGAGAAAAGGGGAGCACACAAACATGCTTTACAGAGTTGAAAGTGGGGGTTTTACAAAAATTGATTCACTTTCGCTGAATGAGAATAACATTCAGTTGGGTTGTCTGACAAAGGAGGAATTTCAAAGATTTCTCGACAGTCAAAATGTAGAGGGCTCTTCAGATTACTTATTTGATACGAATGAAGTGCAAAACAGCCTGCAAATATCGGAATATGATTCATTTGCTGTCGTAAACCTGATAGATGTATCCGACATAAGGGACGAAGAGAGGGACCAGATTGTCTTTTATTTCAGACGCAATATGTTTCTTGTAGTTGTAATACGGGATGAGAATAACAATGTTAAAGACATTTGGCAGAATTCGCTGGGTTCCGTAGGACGCGTCGGGGTCCCTATAGGCAAATATTTCGCAAATTTTCTCAAATTGTTAATTTCCAATCACAAGCAACTCCAATACAACATCCAACTACAAATAGAAGAGCTTGATCAAAGGGTTCTCGAAGATATGGAAAAAAGCGACACTCCTCAGAAGGTTTCCGAGCTCAATCATCAATTGCTGACTTTATACGGATATTATGATCAAATAGTGGATTTGCTGGAATCGCTCATAGATAACGATAACGGAATTCTCAAAAGCTCCGACATAAAATATATAAAAACTATTTTTCGTAGAGTTGACAGGTTTTTGGACAATATAAAGCTATTAAGGGAATACCTGGTTCAGGTTCGTGAATCATATCAAGCACAACTTGATCTCGGTTTAAACAGAGTAATGAAGATATTAACCGTAGTAACAGCGGTATTTCTTCCCTTGACTTTGCTGGTTGGGTGGTACGGAATGAATTTCAAAAATATGCCTGAATTAACCTGGACATTCGGCTATCCTTTGGTTTTTATTTTAAGCGGATTAATAATTATTATTTCAATTATTCTATTTAAACGAAATCGTATGCTTTAAAATAAAAATAATAAATATGCGGAACTTATTTATTAACTTTTAAAACCTTCTAAATTATAAAATACTTGGTACAAAACAGCAGGGGATTACTCAAATCAATTTTTAAAATATCATTCAAACTATAGACAGCGACAGGTAATTTATATTTTAAGTAATAAATTGTAACGGGTTACCACATAGGTTAAAAAACGCATTACAACAATGTTAGTTGATAATGTTAATTGCAAATAAAAAAGAATATTTAATACAGTGCCAAATTTCATTACTTTAACCTCAAAAATTAAATTTGACACAGAAGAGAAGAGATGATAGAATCTACATGCTATTTCGCTTAATATAAATTTAGCGAAATGCGGGGGACTGAAAAAGCTCTATATATCCCACGATTATGCAAATACCTGTTAAATGCTTTGGCATAATACTTCTTATTTTAAATTTTTTTATTTGGGTTTATTTTATGAATTATAATGATGCTCCCGAGATAATTAAAGAATTTCTCTTTTACTGTAGAACTATAAAAAACCGCTCTCCCAGAACTGTCCAGGGATATTATCTGGATCTCAGAACTTTTTTCAGATTTCTTAAATTTAAAAAATTTAATTTGCCGGATGACACTGAGTTTAGCAAAATTGATATTCGTGATTTAGATATAGAGTTCCTCTCAAAAGTTTCGAGAATTGATATATATGAATATCTTCAATATGTCACCTATGTAAGAAAGAATTCCTCTAATTCTGTAGCTAGAAAATTATCTTGTCTGAAATCTTACTTTAAATATATGTCAGAAAAGACAAAGATTATTAATGACAATCCAACAGCAAATATAGATTCTCCTTCGGTTAAGAAGTCTTTGCCAAAGTTTCTTTCGCTTGATGAAAGCCGAAAATTGCTTGAGAGCGTTGGTGGAGATTATGAATCAAGAGATTATTGTATTATTACTTTGTTTCTTAATTGCGGTATGAGGTTGAGCGAACTTGTCGGTATTGACTTAGACGATATCAGTGATGATACTTTGAGAGTATTGGGAAAAGGCAATAAGGAACGAATTGTTTTTTTAAATGATGCATGTGTAAATGCCATTAATTCCTACCTTATTGACAGAAACGGCGAAAATTATAAAGTTATCGATAAAAATGCACTTTTTCTCAACAGGAACGGTCGCAGGATTTCGCCGAGAAGGGTTCAGCAAATAGTTGATGAAAATCTCAATAAAGCCGGCCTTTCGAACAAAGGTTATTCTACACATAAATTAAGACACACGGCCGCAACACTTATGTATCGATACGGTGATGTGGATATGCTTGCACTTAAAGAGATCTTAGGTCATGAGCATGTATCGACTACCGAAATATATACACATATAAGCGATAAACAACTGAAATCAGCTATGCATTCAAACCCCCTTTCCGATATAAAACCGGATAATAAGAAAAAAAAATCCAAGAAAAACTGATTATTTACTTTACATCTGAAAGTCCTTGTTATAAGCGCATTCACAAGTCGTAAAGCATTAACCCTTTACAGTTATATTCCGTAGATTTAAACAAATAAAAACGACTCGATT
>JGI24709J26583_10004835_pt1 | contig 10027 bp, 5 predicted proteins | sample BioPla2DNA1_FD_26583 | JGI IMG/M metagenome (IMG submission 26583) | reverse complement strand
GAGCTATAATAGACAGAATTATAATAGCGAGCTTAACTCTTATACTGTAATTTTTTATCATATCTCCTCCAAGAACCTATACCATACAAGTAATACAACAATACCTGTTGCAAAATTTCATGGTAATAATATCTTTTATTATTATCTTCTTCCTATTATGATATATTATAACATTTTATTCTGTAATTTCATACAATATATTAAAATCTTTCTCTGTAGACTTCCACGATATAACCTGGTTATATAAATAACCAGTATATATTTATGCCAGAATAAAAAACAGGATGATTATTTCCCTTTTCATCCTCTTACGCTCCGTCACATTTATGCAGTTTCATCGTTTTTTAAACCCAATTGTGCAGCTGCTTATTATCCTAAATGAAAATGGCTGCATCAAAAATATCCTGGGTTTCAGCGAAAGACCTTTTTGATTCTTCGGCCATTCAACGATCTCAGAATGATATACCCACCTTTTGATGCAGCCAGTGATTATTATATTATATGTTGAATTACAATACTTTTGCTGAAACCTTAACCTCAATGTTCCCTCTTGTTGCATTGGAATACGGGCATACATAATGGGCTTCATTAACAACCTCTTCAGCCGCAGCCTGATCCAATCCGGAGATTATAGCAACAATTTCAACTGCCAACTCAAATCCTCCGCTGTCATTCTTTCCTATGCCAACCGTAGCTTCGACACTGGGCGTTGGAATAGGCAGCTTTTTTTCTCTTATAACATGTTGCAGCGCACTTCCAAAGCATGCTGCGTACCCTGCAGCAAAAAGCTGTTCGGGATTGACTCCGGTTTTTTGTGCTTCAGGGCTTCCTCCCATTTCCACAGGCGCTGTCATGGAAAATTCCAGCGGGCTATTTTCAACTACTACTTTTCCGCTTCTCCCTTTAGTGGATACAGCAGTGGTTTTATACATAATATTCATACTTTTCGCCTCCTTCATAAAAGGGTTTAGATAATAAGCAAATGCTCTTGTTTTATTCTTACCCTAAACTACCCGACCCTACCAAAAAAATATAAATGCAAACCTATTATTACAATTGCCCATCGGGCAGAAGAGGTGGTTAATCCACCCATCTGCATGCTGTGTGTCATGTTTGAGGTATCAATGAAAATACCCTCTGCTTCTCGCAGAAGGTATTTCCATTAATAACTATATTGTTTATACTCCCGGTAAACCGTTATCAAGTGCACCACATAAAGCTATAATTTTATTGCCTCACCCGTTATCGAGATTAAAAATCCGATAACGGGTGCCGAGTTGTTAAGGCTCGAGGCGAGGGGGGAAAATGTTTAATGGCAATACATTATAGCTCCGAAAGTTCTGAGAAACTCTGTTTTAGCTTACCATACAGGCCTTTATAAATCTCATAGACTCTACTGTATTTATTACCGACTTCCATATTCGGTTGCTGGGGGGGATTGGTTTTAACAGCAACTTCGCAAGCCTCTGCTACTGATTTATATACGCCTGCACCAACACCTGCCAGAAGCGCTGCACCTAAAACCGGACCTTCCTTATTGGTAGATGTCTTTACCGGGAATCCGAAGTTGTCAGCTATCATTTGGCGCCACAACGGACTTGATCCGCCACCACCGGTTGCAATAATTTCCTCGGGATAAACGTTCATCTCATGCAGAACATCCAGGCAATGGCGCTGAGAGTATACCACACCTTCCATTACAGCACGGAGCATATCATACTTCCCATGAATTGCTGAAAGACCAAAGAATACACCACGGGAATTCTCATCCAGAATCGGGCTGCGCTCGCCCATCAGATAAGGAAGATAAATAAGTCGGTTAGCTCCAATTGGAACCTTCTCAGCTTCTTTATCCATCAGGTAATAGGGATCTACATTCTGTTCTTTCGCTTTTTGGATTTCGGCTTCACATAAGTTGTCCCGGAACCATTTCAAGCTGAGGCCTGCTGCCAGGGTACAGCTCATTACAGTCCACGCACCAGGTGCTGCAGCACAGAATGTGTGAACACGACCTTCCGGGTCTATACTAACCTTGTCTGAGTGAGCAAAAATAACTCCGGAAGTACCAATACTGATGAAAGCATTACCTTCTTTCACAACACCGGTTCCGACAGCAGCAGCAGCGTTGTCTCCGGCACCGCCCACCACAAGGGTTCCTGCTCTAAGTCCCGTTGCTTCAGCTGCTTCATAAGTAACGTAACCTACTACATCTGCACTTTCATACATTTTAGGCAAGATAGATTTATCTATTTTCAGTTTATCCAGGATTTCATCGCTCCAGCATCTATTGGCAACATCCAGCAGATTTGTACCCGATGCATCGGAAACCTCGGTGGCATAAACACCGGTGAGCTTGTATCGCACATAGTCTTTTGGCAACATTATCTGTGCACATTGCTCCCATAATTCCGGTTCATGTTTACGCACCCATAGAACTTTTCCGGCAGTGAATCCGGTTAGTGCCGGGTTGGCGCTAATTTCAATTAGTCTCTTCCTGCCTATGATTTCAGTTATTTCCCTGCATTCTTCGGTTGTACGTCCATCACACCACAGAATAGCCGGACGGAGAACTTTGCCGTTCTTATCCAACATTACAAGACCATGCATTTGCCCCGATATACCTATTCCGGCAATTTCTCCGGGGTCAATACCGCTGTCCTCCAATACTTGGGAAACCGTATTCCGGGCAGCTTTCCACCAATCATCCGGGTGCTGTTCGGCCCAGCCGTTTTGAGGCTGATCCATTGGATATTCTTCCGTTGCCGATGCAACAGGCTCCCCTTCCTGGGTAAATATAACTGTTTTTGTACCACTGGTACCCAAATCAATTCCTAACAGATATTTCATTGAAATTACCTCTCAAAAATTTTTATATCCTTTATTTTCTGAGCACCCTAATGTTGTATTCCGGGCATATTAACCAAACAAAACACTGTTTATAATGCTTTCAAGATATTCCTGCTTACCGCTTCCAGGAAGAGCAGGAGCACCCATTTTAGCGGCATATTCAGCAAGCTCCTCGAGGCTTGTTTCCCCTGCACGGATTTTAGCACCAATTCCGCTTTCAAATGATGAGTATCTCTCTTTTATAAAATTGTCTATTCTGCCATCTTCTATAATTTCTGCGGCTTTAATCAATCCAAGAGCAAATGAATCCATGCCCAGAATGAAGCCTATAAACATGTCTTCGTGAGTATAGCTGGGACGACGATTCTTAGCGTCGAAGTTTAATCCGCCGTTTGTAAATCCACCGGCCTTCAGCACTTCATACATACACATAGTTGTTTCGTAAATATTTGAAGGGAATTGATCCGTATCCCAACCTAACATAAGGTCACCCTGATTGGCGTCTACGCTTCCCAGCATTCCGTTAATGGCCGATACTCTCAAGTCATGCTGGAATGTATGGCCGGCCAATGTAGCATGGTTAGCTTCAATATTTAATTTGAAGTCTTTGTCAAGTCCGTATTGACGTAGGAATCCTATTGCTGTTGCAGCGTCAAAATCGTATTGATGCTTCATAGGCTCTTTCGGCTTAGGCTCTATGTAGAAATCTCCTGTAAAGCCAATCTTGCGACCATAATCGACTGCCATACGCATCAGATTTGCAATGTTTTCCAGCTCGAACTTCATATCGGTGTTGAGAAGTGTCTCATATCCTTCACGGCCGCCCCAGAAAACATACCCCTTGCCGCCTAATTTCACGGTAATATCAAGCGCCTTCTTGATTTGAGCAGCAGCAAAGCAATATACATCAGCAGAGTTTGTGCTGCCGGCACCGTTCATATAACGGGGATTTGAGAACAAATTGGCTGTGCCCCAAAGAAGTTTTTTACCTGTAGCATCCATTTTCTCTTTTATGTAGTCACTAATTTCATCAAGACGCTTGTTGGTTTCTTCAATAGTGTCTGCTTCGGGAACAATGTCTACATCATGGAAGCAAAAATATTCAATCCCAAGCTTGTCCATAAATTCAAATCCTGCGTCTACTTTGGCTTTGGCATGTTCCATTGTGCCGGGAACTGCCCCGAAGCTTTTGTCTGCTGTTCCTACTCCGAACATATCGGCACCGGTTGCACAAAGATTATGCCACCATGCCATTGCAAACTTAAGATGCTCTTTCATTGGTTTTCCCTGAATAATGCGATCTGGATCATAATACTTGAACGCAAATTGGTTTGTGCTTTTTGGTCCTTCATAATTGACCTTTGGAAGATTTTTGAATATTTCTGCCATAATCCCACTCCTTTTTATAGGTAAATATTTATTTTCACCGTGCCCGTACACGGTATAGTATTATTTTACATCTGCGCTATATTAATGTCAATTAAGAATATAATCAATAATATGAGATATCAGTGCTTATAAGTAATTAACCTGAATCGGTGTCTGTATTGATACTATTTACTTTAACCGTAACCGGGCACAATTGACAAAATCCCCTTTTACATGTTATTCTCGGACAGGAGGTTAATATGGCTACGATTAAACAAATTGCAAATTTAGCCGGTGTTTCACGGGGTACAGTTGACCGGGTACTTAACAACCGTGGCACCGTTAATCCTGAAACAGCCGCCAAGGTGCGTGAGATTGCTGCTCTATTAAATTATACCCCTAATAAGCTGGCTAAAACATTGGCTGTTAAAAACAGGAACATTAAGTTTGGGTATGTTTTGTTTAGCAGTACAAACGAGAATCCTTTTTTCGATGATGTTGTAGCCGGTATTAAAAAGAAAACCAACGAACTTACGGAATACGGTATCTCTGTAGATACATGTTTTTCGGAATTGAGGGATCCTTCAAATCAGGTAAAACTGATGGATCAGCTGGTAGATTCCGGAATAAACGGCCTTGCTATTACTCCCATAAATCATCCTGATGTTGCCAGGAAAATTAAAGAACTTTCAGAGAAAGGTATTCCCGTTATCACAGTCAATACAGATATAGAAAATTCAGGCCGGCTTGCGTATGTCGGAAGTAATTATCTCGAAAGTGGAAAAACAGCCGGCGGACTGTTGCGGCTTATTTCCGGCGGTAAAGCAAACGTGGGAATCATTGTAGGCTCTATGGATATTCTGTGTCACTCCGAAAGGGTGAACGGGTTTAAGCAAGCTCTGGAAGGATATAGCCGTGATATTAAGATAGTAGAAATTGTTGAAAACTACGACGACGATTTTCTAAGTTTTGAAGTTACTAAAAAATTATTGAACAAACACCCGGAAATAGATTCATTATACCTGGCTTCTGCAGGGGTATATGGCGCATGCCGGGCTGTTAAATCATTGAATCTGGATAAAAAACTCAAGATTATAAGTTTTGATAGTGTACCTACAACTAAATTGCTTATTGAGGACGGAACCATTGATGCAACAATAACTCAGCAGCCCCATGTGCAAGGATCGAAACCCTTGAGTATACTTTATGACTATCTGGTCCTGAACATATCACCTAAAAACGAAAAATATTATACCAATCATGAAATCAAGATCCGGGAAAATATTAACTAATTAATATGGGTTTTTATGAGCTTAATTTTTCATGCCTGAAATAAGTACATTAATGATTTCCTGTGTATTCTCGTAATCTTGTATGGATTCAATTATTTCTTTTGATTCCAATAACCCTTTTCCAGTCATATAATTGTATGCTTTAATTGCATTAAGCTTATTTCCTTTTTTTATACAATCGGCAATTTGTGCAATCTTCTCTTGTTCTGTCTTGGATAATCTGGGGGTATCCAACCATTGTCTTGCTGTTTCGTTGGTTGGACTAATGTCAAGCACCCGGTTATAATACTCTTTGGCTTTTTCATAATTATGACATTCCGCATATTCCTGAGCCCTTTGCAACAGGCTGGATATAGACGCGATGCCCTCAACTTGTACGGGACCTTCTACTCTGACTGTACCTGTTATTTCAGCAAAAATCTTCTGCAAAACCTGCTTACTATATTTTGTACCGCAGTATTCGCATATAAAAGTTACCGTATCCTCCATCATGGCTAGTGAACCCCCGCAGATTTGGCATCTCAATGCTTCCATATGTACCTCCACTTTTAAAATTAAGAGAGAATATTGAAATCGGCAATACGCAATGTGTACTTCGATCATCATATCAAAATATTGTATGTTACTTAATCATTGTTCCATCATAATCATACCGTCTTAAACTTGTAAATACAATAAAATTAAACCAAAAAAGATGATATCAGATCAATTTATGTCAATTCCTATAATCTCAGTTTCATTGAGCTTTCGGGAAATTCCATAAAATTGTATAGTTAATTGCAAAATGTCATTGTTTGTATTACCCGGCATGACAGAAAACTTTTCAGGCCTCTGAGACTATGGCAAACACTACACCGTGAAAGCCACAGTACCCAGAGGCCTATGTTTAATACTTAATCAGCATTTTATAATATTGTTTATTTTGTAAGCAAACTGTACAGTATCTGCGCCATTTCAGCTCTTGTTGCCGTACCGTTGGGAGTGAGCTTTCCATTATTGCCGACTACAGTTCCGGTCTCTACAAACAGTGTAAATGCTTCCTTAGCCCATTCATTGATCACTCTTGCGTCGGTAAAATCATCAAGGGTCTTTCCCGAAGCGCCTTCAGGAAGCCTGTCAATTGCCTTGAGGGCATTGTACAGCATGGTGAACAGCTCTTGCCGTGTTATCTCTTTACCCGGTGAAAACATGTTATTACCGGTTCCGTAAGATATCCCAAGCCTCTTTGCCGCAGCCAGATAACCCGTATAATAGGTATTCCCCGCATCGTCAAAGTTGTCGGTCGGGTTGATATCGGGAGCTATTTCGTATGTTTTCATTAATAACGTGATAAAATCTCCCCGGTTGATCTTCTCCGTCGGGCCGTAGTTTCCGTTTCCTATCCCCGATGTGATCTGTCTTGCGGCAATGAAGTCCACCGCCTTTTTGTACCATGCAGACGGAGCAACATCATTAAAGCTTACGTGATAATAGACAACCGCAAAATCACTGAAATGTGTAGTTGTAAATATTACGGTTTTACTTACAGGATCATAACGCCCGTTGGGTACCGATACTGGGAGGCCGCTGCCGTCAATATACCACACTGCTATGCTTTCGGGATTGGCAAGCTCCTCTTGGGATGGCGTATAAGGTATGGATACAATCACAGGCGCAGATGGGTTGTTCCATTCGGTCTGTTTTCCGTCCAGCGTCAGGGTAAGCTGGATCAAGGGTCGATTACCGATGGCCGCTTTAATATCGTCAGGCAGCCCGGTTTTATCACCGGCGGCAATGCTTATCCCCGCTGTCTTCCCATCAAGTCCTGTCATTCCTGACAGCATATCCGGTCTGACAATGATACTTCCCACAGCAGTCTCAAAAGTAATCATACCCTTTCCGTCATGGTCGGATAATGAAGCAGCCTGCATTTCCAGAGTATATGCATTCACTCCGGGAATGGAAGGAACACTGATAACAATATTTTCATCCTCCGTAAATACTTCTTCGCTCAGTTTTGCCAGATCTACCGAAGCCTTGCCGGCATTACTGTCAACCTTAACAGGAAGATCGATATTTTGCATGCTTCCATTTGCTCCGATATTAGCGCTGTATGAATCAGCCGGCTTCGGAATCCCCGAATTATTACCGCTGCTACCGCCGGAATTATCGCTATTACCGCCGGTGTTGCCAGTAGTAAACTCAAGATCGAAATCTTCCTCCAGAGCCTTATCGCCATTGGCCACCGCACCCCGGGGAACCACAAGAGAATAAGTCGAGTTGCCGCTCAAAACTGCTGCAGGCTTGATGTTGAGCCATGAGTTCTCCCGGATGGAAACCGATACAGGAATTTGCAGATTATTTTTCCCATACATTTTTATATTATTGTAAGTGGGTCCTTGGGATATATCCTGGTTGAACATAAGCCGTATCTCTGTATCCACGGCTGTTTCATCCATGCCGTCAGCGGGCCAGGCGAATGCAACTTCCGGATAGCGGGATATAGCGGTAAAGCTCATAGTATAAGGTTTTGACATGGTATGTCCGTAGTCGTCCCCAACCGCATTTGCCGGAATGGTCAGCGTATATTGAGTGTTGTTAGTTAAAGGATCAGCGGGAGTAATTGTCAGGGTATCTCCATCAATTGTTTTCGAAATCTCAATAACATTCAAGTCTTCGTCTTCCAGAATGATTCCGTTGAATCCTCCTCCTTCTTTGACTTGCATATTAAATACCAAGGTTATTGCCGAATCAACAGGCACCTTAGTCTCATCGGGTGAAGGATATCCGCTGTTCACATAAATCGTTGCGGGCACCAGGGCAAATTCCCATACATTATCCTCAGTTGATCTCTCATTCACTCCATCTGGAGAGACAACCATTAATACCATATTGATATTACCGTTTTCATCTTCCTCAAGGCCTTGGGCTGAGAAGAGCATGCTTACCGGGAATTCCTGTCCGGGCTCCAATTTCCTTAAAGACTCTGATTTAACTATCTCTCCGCTGTCAGCATGTACCAGTTTTATTGTCATATTATTGATGGCTTTGGCGCCGTCATTTATAATTACAGCATCCAGGATATAATCTTTCTTTGCCACATTCTCGCAGACGAGGTTACCCACATAAACATTAGCCGATTGGATCATCAGATCGATGGTGTTGTTGCTCTCATCCTTTTCGATGATGCCTCTTTGAGGCCTGATAACGGCATAGAGATGGTATGCATCTCTATGCCCTGAAGGTACCAGCCATTCCATTTCCACTCCCACATATGAACGTGCAGGGATAGTCAGTTCATCCGATGAGGCAACTTTTACGCCTCCGGCTTTTGGGTTTCCATCGTACAGATCAACAATGACTCTTTCTGCAAAATCACCCTGGTTCACGACACCGGCGAAGACAGTTATCATTGTCTCAGGAAGCGGGACTACGGAGGAAAGCAGCAATCCTTCTTCTTCATCAAAGGCCATGTCATGCAAAGGCGTATAGGTCATCACTTTCAAATCGACCTTATCGCTGATCTTGCTTGTTTCGACTATCTTATCATCACCGTCAATCTTGACAGGTATAGCCTCGGTGATGATCTCTGCCTGTGTATAAGCCACCGTCAGTTTTCCGTCATCGGTAAACATAGGTTTGAATTTCTGGATATACCCATCCTCTTCGGTAAGAAGGATCTCACCGCTCCACATGCCTGCCTCCAAGTCATAGAACACAGCATATAAGTTCTGAGCAAGGTCATTGCCTGTCCTCTTGTATACCAGCGCCGCCTGCTGATATGCGCCGTCCAGAACAGCAAGCTGATAATCGTATGGCATGCTTGCTTCCATTTCCCTGGTCCTGGTCTGGCCGTTCAGACCTTCCTTGTACTGTATGATTCCGTCCTGTACCCATGTGATGAACCAGTCGCCGTTAATATACACCGCTTTCGGATTGATCTCGTCCTGATCATTGTTTGTTATCCTGATGGGCTCACCCCAGCTGCTTCCGTCAAACAGCACCGCAAATAGCTCACGATCGTCATTATCCATACTCATACTGAGGGTATATAGCAGCAAGCCCTGGTTCCCGTGCATAGTAAGATTTGTTTCCATTACAGTGGCCAGGGAACTTTGAATCATCAATGGAGTACTCCAACTGCTGCCGTTCCATCTTGAAAACCAGAGGCTGTCACTGTTGGCAGGAGCTTTAAGGTCTTCCATGTCTTCTCCCAATGAGAAGCCCAGTCCTTCGGATCTGGTCCAAACCAGCAGAGCGTTGTTCCCGTCTGCAGCCAGCCTCGGAGAATGATCTATATTACCATCGTTCGGGAAAGCCACTGTCTCAAAGGTACTGCTGTTAACAAAGGGACTTGATGTAACACTGATTGCCGAGTTTTCCAGCATATCCCTTAAGTCTTCCTCGTCTTCAATCTCCTTTGAAATATCATGCCACGCTACAAGAACTCCATTTGGGACAGAAGCCAAAGCCGGGCTGAAATCTGCGGTTCCGTCGTTATCAAGCCATAAAGGTTCGCTCCAGGTACCGTTTTCAAAAAC
>JGI24709J26583_10004831_pt1 | contig 10032 bp, 6 predicted proteins | sample BioPla2DNA1_FD_26583 | JGI IMG/M metagenome (IMG submission 26583) | reverse complement strand
GCTGCCATCGTGCGCTGGTCCTGGGGGCTGAAGGCGTAGGTATCCGGGGTGGCGTAGCTGTCCTCCAGCCCCTCGATTGCACGAATGTCCTGCTGGGGCGTCATCACCGGATAGCCCAGCTCCTCGTCGTAGGTCGCCGGGTGGTCGAGATCGTGCATGGCCGGCGCGTAGTACCCCGCGGCGTGCTTAACCAGCAGGCGGGAATAGCCGTTGACCCGGGCCTGCTCCACGGCGGCCTGTGCATCGGGAGCCCGCAGCCCATGGTTCCTAACCAGATGCCATACCGCGTCTTTTTCCGTTAGATGCCGCTCGCTGTCGCCGTAGCCGTCTACACGCGTGGTGAACCCGCTGCCGGCACGGGTAATGGAAACCGGACGCAGGCCATGATGTCTTAGCAGGTAGACCTTGACCTGCTCAAGGTTGCCCAGCCGGAATTCCGGGTAGTCGGACACCAGCACGGCTTTCCAGGACTCCGGCAGCACCAGGGCGCCGTACGCCGGCTGCACACGGTCGCCGCGGATAAACGCCCGGACTCCAAAGCCGGTGTCGGGGTTGCTAAGCTCTTCGTTGCCGAGATACCGGTAGTAGTCCTGGTACTCCGGGAGCTGCAGCTTGGGAGGCATCACCGGGTAGGTGCCCACCAGCAACGCGGTTTCGGTTTTGCCCCTGACGGCCAGCCCCGCGGTGGCATCACGGCCCCCGGGTGCCAACATAATCACGGCTTTACGTGTCTTGGGATCGACATCCAGCATGTCCTGGGTTTCGAGCTTAACACGGTCGGCGTCTACGCTGCCGCGAGTCCACACGGTGTTTGATGTCGCCAGCACGCAGCGGCGGCCATCGGTTACCAGGCTGCAGCCGCCCAGACGACCGATACGTCCGGGCACCCTGGGGTTCACCGCAACAAATACGTCGTGCCAGTCGCCGTCGGCGCCCATCACGGAGTAATACCCGGTCTCATCGGGACACCGGGCGTATTCCGACAGCGCTTCGACACGGTAGGCCTCGCTGGCGGATTTCCGCAGGTCGCGGATCACGTAACCGTCGAGCATCAGGGCCTCGGCCTCTTTCTCCGACAAGTCGTCATGAGGCGTCGCTACCTCCAGCAGCTCAACCTCGGGTTCGGGTTCCGCTGCGGTCACCGCATGCCGGACTTCGTCGGGAACCAAGGTAATCGTAGGCAGGTTGGCCCGGAGTTCCGCCGGCGTGGTCAGACCCTTGCTCAGCAGAAAATCGCGCACCCTGCGACCATCGGGGGAACCCAGCGCCGAAGCGCCGCTGACCGCCAAGTCCCGGACGTAGTAGTTGAACACCTCACGGCTCATGCCGAGGTCTTCCAAGTCAGCTGCGGTCACCGGAGACGCCCGCTTGGTGAGGTCCTGGGTCACGAGTTCCGAGCCGTCGTAGAACCGCTCCAGGGCCTGCCGCAGCCCGGGTCGCCGGGTGAGCAGCCACGCCGCGCCTTTGGCCAGCATTTCGTCTTTGACCAGTGTGCGGAGGTCCAGCGCGGCATCGAGACCGGGGTCCTTGGGGTCACGCGTTAAGGCGTCCACCAGCGGCGACACGTCGAAGTCCTCGCTGTGGAACCCCGCGTGCTTAACCGTGTGGCCCACCAGCCAGTCCTCGGTGCCGGGCGCCCAGTCGAAACGGAAACCCCCGGATTTCATGCTNGCCAGCGGACTGCGGTANTACGCNCGGAAGTCCGGCGGCAGNACCCCGAGTTCACGGGGACTGCGGGACTCACCGGAGCCCAGGATTTTGCTGTCGTGGCTCAGAATGAAGTTAATCCAGTTCTCCTGGCAGGGAATAAAGAGGTCGGGGGTGCGGACATACAGCAGATCGTGACCCTTGAGATCGCCGTTGATGAAGAACATCGGCGAGTACATCCACTGGTCACCGACTTTGAACCCAAAGGTGCCGGCGGCNCGGGTGTCCTCGTCGTTCTTCTGGATCACCTGAAACCCCACCATGTAGGGCATCAGCTTGCTGGCCTTGTCCTGTACAAAGGCGTAGGCCAGCGTTGCAAACGAGCGCTCAAATTGTGGATTTACCTGGGATGACATCTGGGGTTACCTCTTAAAGCCTGTTGATCCTCTCGGCGGTGTTGCGAATGTAGTCGGTTGCGGCGGCCTGCAGCCCGCGGTTGTAGTCCTCAACGGCTGCGGTTAGCTTGCGGCGCACCGGTATATTGAACATGATGTCGCTCAACCAGGGCAACGGGCGCGCCATCGGGTTGAACACCTCGGGGTTGGACGACACGTTGGCGATAAACGGCGACCGGTAGCCCGCGGCCACCCTGGCGATTTCCGCCTTGGGGTTCACCATCAGGGAGCGCGCCAGACCCGGCAGCAGGGCATCGGCTAGCACCGCCAGCCGGCTGAGCTTGCCGCCTTCGCCCAGCATAAAGCCCGCGGCGCGGCCCAAGCCGCCTAGCGCCCGGGTGTTTGCCGCGGCGTCCATGAGCACACCGGTGTTGCGCAACACGTTCATGCCACCCCTGACGAAAGGCGACAGGGCCTTCGAGCGGTAGCCCGCCAGCAGCGCCTTGCGCACCAAAGGCACGCGTTTCGCCGCCTGGAAGGTCTGCTGAAGGTAGCGTGGAAACCTCATCATATGGGCCACACTAGCCCCGGGACGCCCAAACAGCCGCATCGTGCTGGTTTCCGCGATGGCACGCCCGGTGCCTCCCAGCAGCGGTCTGCCGGCTCGTGCCGCCTGCGCCGCGCGTGCGGCCCGGGTGGCCTGCGCCGCATGGCGTACCTTGGGGGCATGTGCGGCGGCGCCCAGGCCCCGCATGCCAATCGCGGTCTGGCCTGCCGCGGCGCCAAGCCATGCCGCCCGGCGGGAAAACCGGTTGGCCCAGTTGTCTTCGTAGTCCTGGGTATGGGTAAGCCCAACTTTGTCCGGCAGTCCCCAGAAGAACTGGTTGACCACGTTGCCGGTGCCCTCTGAGGCGCCTTCGCCGGCGCCACGCCAGAAACCGCCCCACCAGGTCTTGGGCTGGGAGGCCGCGAGCTGCTGGACCCTGCGCATGCGTTCCTCGTAGCTGCTCGCGGATTTTCCCAGCGAGAGCCCCAAGGTCGTAAAACTGTTGTGTTGTTGCTGCACTAATACTTGCCCGTGGTACGGAGTTCCTTGCCAAAATCTACGGCTTTGAGCAACGGCGGCACATACGAGGTAGTGCTGAGGTCACTGCTGCGACCCCGGTGCGCGGCTTCCAACAAGCCTTTTTGCAGGTAAGACCCGCCAAGTCTGACCTGCCAATCCGGTGATCGCATACTGGTTTCCATCGCACGTACTGCCACGGGCTCGAAAACCGGGGCATCCGGGTGCGCCACCACGGTTTTCACCCCGAAGTTCTCCAGCTCGTCGGCAATGTCCTCCGTAACTCTCGTGCCTATCGTATGATAAAGCGCCGGGGTTTCCAAGTACATTCCCACGCTGCGGCGCACCGGAAGCTCCCGAAACCCGTACCTGGGTTTATAATCCCGGGCCACGTCGGCGTACTCCATGATGTCCCCGGGCAGCCCCGGGGTGCCGTCGACATCGGTTACCCTTACGTGGTTTAGCAATCCTCTGGTCACGATTTCCAGGTTGCGGCGGTTGGCCTTCACCCCGTTGGCCTTCAGCGCGTCCCGGAACGTAGACACCAGCTGAGCCCTGGCGGCGCCCAGGCCTTTGGACTGCAGGGTCTCCGCGGGGTTAATCCAGCCATCGCTGAGCCGTTGACCCCGGCGCACCTGCTGGCCTGGGCGCACACTGGCCTCGAACCCCGGCTTGACGTAGTGCGGCTCGCCGTCCACGGTGATGATCTTGCCGCCCTGCGGGGAGTCCTCGACGGAGTCCACGTTGCCGTCCAGGGTGGACAACGTGGCGGCGTCCCGGAACTCCGAGGGCAAATCAATAAACTGCGACAGCAGCGGCAGTCCGGTAAGCCTGTCGGCCCTGGTGTCCTTGCCGGCGCGGCCACCGGAGTGCTTGCTGCCCAGGCTGCCCTGGGACACCGGCTCGCCAATGGATTGCGCCGCCACCATGCCCAGATTGTCGCCGATATCGGGGAACCCGCCGGTTTCCCGAACGCCGGCGCACCGCGCACAGATGCCCTGCGGCGCCTGACAGGTTAGCGGCGACCTCACCAATATCTTGTCGTCACCAAGTTTGCGCATGACCTCGGCGGTGATCACGGTGCCCGTGGGTATCCCGTTGGCGTCCCGGGCCAGCACGGCTCCAAGGTTGTCGGCGTCCTGGGCATCTACGGGAATGCCGCCGGTGGAGCCGCAGTCCTTGGTGGTCACCACCTGGCGATGCGCGGCCTGCTGCAGCTTCTTGGAGAAAAACCCGGAGTCGGCCACCAGCAGCTTTGTGGCGGCCTGGCCTTTACGGGTGCCGAAGCTGCTGGCGAACTGCTCGGTGGGCGTAAGCCCATGGGAATACCCGTGAAGAATCGGAATGGGAATCACGCGGTTCTTGTGGTCGGCCACCATGAACTCCCCGGCGGTAATCGCGCGCATGTCGGACTTCTTGCCACGGGAGCCCGAATGCACCTGCAGCGCCAACGTGTTGCCGCCCCGGATGCCCTCGTCGTAAAGCGAGGCCTCCACGGGCTCGATTTCGCCCAAAACCGTGTTCTGAATGGCGGCCACGCGCTGGTCGTCATCCAGGCTGTCGTCGTTGATCAGCGCGGCTACACGCGAACGCAAGGCCTTCAGTCGCTTGTTGGTCGCGGGGTCGGGCAGCAGGTCGGAGGGCTTGAAGCTGCCGCCCTGGGTGTGGGATACCCGGGCTCCGACCTTGTACAGCCTGTGCATGATGTCCCGGTAGGCCTCGGGCTTCTCGGCGGCAACCCGGGACGCCAGCTCACGCATGCCGCCCTGGTCGAGTACACGAGTGTAGTCCCTGAACTCCGAAGGCAGCTCATGGTTTACCAGCAGCTGACCTACCGTGGTTTGCATGCAACATCAGCTAGTCGTGCAGGATGGATTCTAGTCTGCGTACGTAGTCCATCTCGGCGGCTGACAGCCCCGGTACACGTTTGCCGTAGTGCAGGTTTATGCGGTCCTGCCAGATTTCGGGGTCAATCCACTCGTAATTATGCATATTAAGGCCCGGAGTATTCAGCCCCTTGCTTAGCTGGTAGTTGCGACGCTGTAATAGCTCAGAGAAGTCACCCTTGTAACCGAGGAAACCTTCCAGGTTACCGGTCAGTCTAGCGAGGGTTTCAGCGCGTAAGTTGATATCTCTGTAGCGGTCGAGCGTATCCCTAGAAGCCGGGCTCCCCGCCATGGGCGCGCGCCTCCTGATATCAGACAACATGTCGTATTTACTTACGATGTTATCTTTGTCCGCCTCGGTGCCGCCTATGTAACCAGCGACTCCGCCGGCGAAACCGCCGATACCGGCTCCAGACAAGATGTTGCGCACGCGTTGCTTGCGGCTCTCGGCTTTTCGCAACGCACCCAGAAGGCCCCCGCCTGTGGCACCGATACCCAGACCCGCAAGTCCAGCGGCAACACCACGGGTATTCGCTCCCGGCAACCAATCGAAGTCGAAATAGGGATGGCGGACGTCGGGAGGCTGGAATCTATCGATGTAGTCATCGACGGTATCGCGTAAGATGCCGTGTGCGTCGGCAGCCAACCCCAGCCCGCCGCCTGCAAGCCCGCCAATGCCAACGCCCTTTAATGCGTTGAGAACACGCTGCTTACGGGTTTTGGCCTTCAGCAACGCACCGATGATGCCACCACCCACGGCGCCCACACCGGCGCCGAGCCTGGTGCGTTTCATGTTGCCACCTGCGGATTTCGTCATACCGAGACGGAGCCCGGCTTCATATGCAAAAGGTGCCATTGTTACCTCATGTCGTTGTGTTTAACTGTCCTAACCACGAACAATATAGCGTAACCACAAGGTAACGCCTAGCAAAAACAGGAGGAAGCAGGCAGAGACTACACCAGCACGGGGTACTGCGAGGTCAGCGCCCCGGAATTCCAGGACGGGTACCAGGTGTCGTTCTCGACATCCCGTATGGTGCTGTTCGGCGGCAGCCTTCGCAGGGTCTCGATAATGTCGTTGTTGCGGGCCACGCGCTCTTTCCAGCCCATGCTGCCTAATGCCAGCGAACCCAGTGCCGCGCCGAGAATCGCAGCGGCCCCAGGGTCTACTCTGCCGCGGCCAAATCTGTTCTCCAGCAACCCAAGGCCGTAACCAATGGCGCCGCCACCAGGAGCCCCAAGTACAGCTGATAAGGCGGCATAAGGCCCAGGGTTATACAGCTTGCGGGCCAGGCTTTCATCAAAGCCAATACTCAACGGGGCAAAGGTCTTGGACTGCTCGCGCTGAATCATGCGCTCCTCTTCAGGAGTAAACCGTTCCCGCCGGGGCTGCTGCGCAACCCGCTCGGCGGAACCCTTGCGAACATCTTGCCGGGCTGCGGATTTCGTGGGTGCGGGCCGAATGGTGTAGTCGCCGAAATTACCCCACCTGCGGTTTTCCGGCAGGTCAAGCATATCCATCCGGCGGCTGCCCGGTGGCAACAGCTTCATGGTGTCTACGATGGCCTGGTTTTCCGCGTGGCGATTAAAGGCGCCCAGCGCCCCCAGGATACCGGCGCCAATCAGGGCTCCAATGCGGGCGTTGCGTCCGCGGCGAGACGGGTCAAATGCGGCGGTGTAGCCCACGGCTCCGCCTAGCCCCGCACCCGCCGCAGCGGAGTACAGCCCGTGCCACACCGGACTGGCGAGGTCCTCGGCGGGGCTGTCGGCCAGAGATTTGACCACCTTGGGAATTGCATTACGCCTGTTTTTGTACACCAGAAGGCGTTCTTCTGGTGTGAGTTCACGCCGTTCCATAGTCTAGCTCCTAAGCCACACCCTGGGGATACATACGGCGCAGTATGTACATGGTTTCCTTGTTGCGATTCGACTGTATAGCCGCGGACAACGCGCCTACGATGCCGCCAGCAATCAGACCGCCGACGATATCCGTGTCGTTCAACATCTTGTACTTGTCAAGTGCCACAAGCCCGGCGGTAGTACCCAGCCCGGCGCCGGTACCAAACAGAAGCCCGCGGCGCCACGGGGACGCCATGTTCATCGAAGCCAGGCTAGTGGTATCCTTGGGAAAAATCGTGGTAAACGTACGACGCCTGGACCGGTCTACATCGGCCTGGACATCCGGCGGCAGCGTCTCCGCGGGCAAATACTTAGCACCTGCACTGGCGGCTTTCTCTGCTTTTGTTTTCAACGCCTTTTTGTTTTCCTTGTCCAGCCTCCGCTGCTCCTTGCGGGTTATCGGCAGCGGCATGGGCGGCAGCCGGCGTGCGCGCTCGATGATTTTCTTATTTTTAACGTGCTGAATCGCGGCCACAAGACCCGTTACGCCTGCACCCCCTACAAGGCCAACCGCAGCCGAGTAGGGGCCCAAGTTAGGTGCGGTGATAGCCGTCGCTACTGCCCCATAGGGGATACCGACAAGCAATCCGGTTTTCAAGGGGCTAGCCAGCCCAGCTAACCCATAAGCCTGGTCTTCCTTGCCGTATTGTGCACCAAGGGCGCCGCGTTGCAATCTATTTTCTATAAAGGCCTGCTCGTCGGGCTGAAAGCTATCCCTGTAGATATACTTGGACTCCTGCTCCCCAGGCAACCTAACCGGCATCCGGGCCAGCTGTCTACGGGTATACCGGTTCTCTAATGAGGTACCAATGGATGACCCGATACCCAAATCGGTAAGCAGAGTGCGCAGCCCGGACTCCCAGGGCCTCGCCAGGTCTTCTTTCGGGGTGTCGTAGTAGCTGTCGTACCTCTGAAGGTCTGCGGCTACCGGCGCTGCCCGCTTATATAGCGGGTTACGCATGCCCGCAAGGCCTGTGTGTGTGTGTGTGTGCATCAGAATCTCCCACGGAACTGCGGGTAGCCCCCGCGGCAGTACGGGTAGCCGCCCTGGGCCAACTGCTGAGACGCCATGTTCATCGCAAGCGACCGCGGTCTGGCTGACAACACCGGCGCCGGAGGCTCATACAGGGGGTCCGACATCATGTCACGACGGGTGCCATCGGGTGGAATCCGGCGCATGTTCTCGATGATGTCCTTGTTCTGGGTGTTGCGGCGCAGCCCGCTGATGGTGCCCAGGATGCCGGCGCCAATCAGAAGCCCAATCAGACCGCCCATGCCTCTGGCATTGTTATCGCCAGGTGTAGCTATGTAGCCCGCCAGGGCGCCGCCAACGGCCCCGGGAATCGCGCCGCCAACCGCCGACCACACCGGGCTGGCGAGGTCAACCGCGGGACTGTCCGCACGGGACTTGTAAATCTTGGGAATCACGTTGCGCCGGTTCTTGTCGATGAGCGCTTGCTCCTCCGGCGTGAACTCCTGGCGGCGCTCGTAGGTCGGCAGGCGANGCTGTGTCGACACCCCGAGATAACCGGGTACCGGCTGGGCATCCGCGCATTTCTGCATACGGGCTGCCGTGGCGCGAATCGCACGGGAAACCGGGGTCTGACGCCAGGCCGCGGACTTAATCGCGGTTGCCAGCGCGGTTATAGTAGCTGAATTTTGCATAGATACTGGTACTCCTTTGGTCTCAACTATTGGAAATCATAGCCTAACCCCGGGATTCTGGCCATAAAAATGTAGGCCTAGCCTGGTGCCCAGGGCCGCGGCCTTGGACTGGGGCTCCGCGGCGCCATCCACGGCCTTGGAAGCCCAGCGCTTGAAATCGCTGACGTGAAGTCTCACGCTGCCGCCGTAGCCTTTCCAGCCGGGCTCGTAGTTCCNCAAGTAGATTCGGCGGGCCTCCTCCGCGGTGCTGCAGCCGATAACGCACTTGTGCTCGTCGAACCTGCCGGTTTTGGGGTCCACCTGGTTGATAACAAACACCCAAGGACTGCGCAGCCTCGGCCCAATGAATACGTCCAGAGAATCGCCGTCGTAGCCCGCTCTGCGCTGAAAATAGCCGTAGGGGTCCCGCATCTTGATAAACCAGAGCTTGCCGTCGGGCTTTTTGCCGATGCGCCAATGGCCCCTGGGGGTCTCGATGCTGATGCGCAGGCCGTTCCATTCCACCTGGCCCTTGGGATAGCTGCCGCTGTATCTGCGTTTCAGCGACAGGTTGCGCGGCACCACCTTGCCGGCCTCGTGGACATCCCGGATGCTGAGTCCCGCTAGCTTGCGATGCCCGTTTTCCAGGTTGTGCTGCATCTTGCGCGCGATGATCCTCGCATACCTCGCCAGTTCGTCGGCGGTTATCCCATAGTACTTGCGTGAGTTGAAGTCGTACTTGTCCGCCATCTCATCCGTGATGGACTCAAACGCCAACGCGCGAGTGAAGGCCTGACCCGCTGCCTTCTGGTGTCCGGTGCCAGCGGATGTGCGCTGCGCCAACTCGGGTATCCTCAGGTAGTTAGATACACCTACCCCCGTAGGCTCACCCTCCCGTAGCTGCCGCCGGCGCGCTTGCTTCCTGCGCTCCTCTTCCCTGCGGGCGCGCATCTGCTGGAGCCTCCGAACAGCCATGTAGCCGCCGCCCGCCAACAGCAGCCCGCCCAAGGCGAGACCCACCCTCCTGGCTAGCACACCGGCANCAGCAGCAGTTGCATAGTCGGCGGCAGCCCCCTGGGCCCTGTATTCTCCAAGAGACGCCTCTATGGCCTTCCTGGCCGCGTTATCGGCTGTATACCCCTTACGTTGTAGCCAGGGTCCAAACCCGGAAACGATGTTCTGCTGGCTGTCACGAGGAAGCGCGGCGTACTCGACGGGCGGCAAATGACCATGCGGGTACTGCTCGTTCACGTATTCCCGCAGCCGGTCGACAACCCGGTCTCTTACGCTGTTGGTGATCACCGGTTCCGCCCCTGGATTCAACTTATCAAGACCGGCCTCGCGCCCACGACGCTGCAGTATCTCAGACAGCCCTCCCATGTCCATCCCGTACTCTACAAGCTGGTGGTGGTAGGCCGCCAACGGCCCTTTGGCCATGTCCTGATAGTGGCGGATATCCGCCTGCCCGGCCACCGTTCCCGCCTCAAGAGGATACTTC
>JGI24709J26583_10004828_pt1 | contig 10036 bp, 9 predicted proteins | sample BioPla2DNA1_FD_26583 | JGI IMG/M metagenome (IMG submission 26583) | reverse complement strand
AAGGGGGGTCATTGTTTTTTTATACGAAAAAACTCTGAAACCCTTACAAATAAAACATTTGAATCTATTGATATTTAAAATAGATTAACACAACGATATTATTTAGGAGGGTAATATTATGAAAAAGATGGGGGTTATACTTTTAGCCGTACTAATGCTAACGTCTTTAATTCTCTGTTCTTGTGGGAAAACCACCAATGAGAAAATAGCCTTAAGCGAAGTAACCAGATCAGTTTTTTATGCACCTCAATATGTTGCAATAAACCAGGGATTCTTTGAAGAAGAAGGCATTACACTTGAATTAAGTACTGGACAGGGCGCAGATAAGGTAATGACCGCAGTAATCTCAGGTCAGGTGGATATCGGCTTTTCAGGCCCCGAAGCATGTGTTTATGTGTACAACGAGGGAAAAGAAGATTATGCAGTAGTATTTGCTCAGCTGACCAAAAGAGACGGTTCGTTTTTAGTCGGAAGAGAGCCGGAACCCGACTTTAAATGGGAGAACTTGGAGGGTAAATACATCATAGGCGGAAGAAAAGGCGGAGTACCTGAAATGACATTGGAGTATGTACTCAGAAAACACAATCTCGAACCAAATGTAGATTTGACTGTGGATACCAGTGTCCAGTTTGCTGTAATGGGGGGAGCGTTTACAGGAGGAACCGGAGATTATGTAACACTTTTTGAGCCGACAGCTACTATGTTGGAAAAGGAGGGTAAAGGTTATGTGCTGGCATCCATAGGCCAGGAGAGCGGTGAAATTCCATATACCGCCTATTACGCAAAAAAGAGCTTTATAGAAAAGAACAGCGATTTGATTCAGCGCTTCACCAATGCCATATATAAGGGACAAAAATGGGTGGATTCCCACAGCCCGAGAGAAATTGCCGAGGCTATCAAGGATTTCTTCCCGGATACTGATATTGATACTCTGGAAAATGTAGCAAGGCGCTATAAGGATATTGATGCATGGAACAAGGATCCTGTGCTGAAAGAAGCATCATTGGAGCTTCTGCAGATTGTTATGGAAGAAGCGCAGGTTCTGGATAAACGTGCTCCTTATGACAAAATTGTTACCACTGAATTTGCCAAAACGGCTATAGAAAAAGTTAAATAGTCTCGTCGCTGCAGCCTTCTATGTTTACCACTCCCTTATCCATGTTATTTGGATATAGGGAGTGGTGCTTTATATCGATAATAAGAACATTAATAATAAAGTGAGGTATTACACATCAAAAATTGACGCCTGCCTGGATTATCACGTTGGCATATGGGGTAACCTCACCAGTTCTAATGATTGCCTTGGCGTCTGCAGTAAGTTTCTTAAACTCCTCATGCGTTACAAATTCAATTGGGATATCCCCGCATAAACTCTTTATTCCCTCGTAGATATCCGGATTACCATCTAATATCTCTTTAGCAAGAATAAGCTTCTCAAATACCATTTCTTCAGCCAGAGGTTTTAATACCTGCATGAATGTCGGAATACCTTTCACGACAGCCATATCTATTTTTTCAACACCTTTTGGCACAGGTAACCCAACATCGCATACAACAAACCTGTCAGTATGTCCTATTGAGCCCATTAGCCTAAGTATTGATTCGTTTTGTATACCATCTTTCTTCATTTTATTTCCTCTCCTTCTTTTTTATACTGTACTTTTTTCATAACCCAGTTTAGATAAACCGATCCTTAAAGCGGTCCATTCCACTTTTCTTGTACCTCTTTTAAAGTTGGCATACCTTTTTGAGCACCAATTTTTGTAATCGACAACCCGGCGGCAATGTTTGCAAATTCTATTGCACTTTTTATTTCCATGCCTTTGCAAATGGCCCAGGCAAGACTACCGTTAAATGTATCTCCTGCACCTGTTGTATCCACCACCGGTACCTTTATTGATGGTATGTTCACAATTTTTTCACCATCACAAAATACCACTCCTTTGTCACCAAGTGTAACAATAAGCTTATTAGGATAGTCTCTTAACAGCTTGTCAGTATTTTTTTCGTTTTGAAAAATAATTTTTACTTCACTTTCATTGGGGGTAATATATGTTGAATTATCAATTATTTCTTGTGGTAAACAAACTGCAGGCGCAGGATTTAATAAGAATGGAACATTATGTTTCTTACATATTCGCGATAAATACAAGACTGTATCCATGGGTATTTCAAGTTGTGTAAGTACTATATCGCTATCAGATATTATATGGGTAACGCTATCTATATAGTCTTCGTTAACTTCATTGTTTGCACCTGGTATAACGATAATTGAATTATCATTATTGGCCAATACTATGTGAGCAATTCCGGTATTGTTTGTATCTGTCCGCTTGATATATTCTGTATTAACTTTTTCGTTGTTAAAGTTCTCAATGCTGTTAATGCCATAGTGATCATTACCGACACATCCAAGCATAAAAACCTCGGCGCCAAGACGAGCAACACTTACCGCTTGATTGGCACCCTTGCCTCCGGGATTTACAATAAAGTCTTTTCCCAATACGGTTTCTCCCTGTGCTGGGCGATAATCAGTAACCGCTACCAGGTCCATATTAATACTGCCTACTACACAAATTTTCAAGTTGATCCCTCCACACTTATTACTTATTGGTGCACATGATGAGCAAAAACCTGACCCTCATATAATTATCTTTTCATTCTTATAAATATTAATAATTAATATTCGGGTTTTATCTTAACCTATATTTAATGTATCATAAAAACTTACTTAAAAGAATAAGAGGTTTGTCGATTAGTAGAATATTAACATGAAAATGAATCGTGATAAGGCAAATATCATCTTTCGCAAAGATAAGAAAAAATCACCTCGGAATATCTATTAACCATTCTGAGGTGATTTTTAATTGTTGGACTTTTTTCTGTATCAGCAAAACAGTGCAGCCCATTTTCTGGCTATCATACCGAAAATCAGACCAAAGGTACATTTTGGAGAATCCTTAGCGGCAACAATATCAATTGATGCCAGTATTTCACCTTCCAGGTCGATATTTAAAACACCTATGGATTGGCCTGCTTTAACAGGAGCATTTATAATCTCAGGCATTTCTACTGTTTCGGTAATTTTGCTCTTACTGCCCTTATTAACAACCACCACAGCGTTGTCGGAAAAGACCACCGGTATCTCGGTTACAACACCTTTTTTAACTTTTATTGTTCCTGCATCCATATCCTTTTTCTCTATTCTGGCAGTTTCCCAATTGGAGAAAGCAAAGTCCAGAAGCCTCGCCGTCTCGGAGAACCTGTGATCATTTGAATCGGAGCCCAATATTACTGAAATAAACTTGGTGCCCTCGCGTTCTGCAGAGGCTGAGAGACAAAAGCCTGCCTTGCTGGTGAAGCCTGTTTTTAAACCAGTTGTTCCTCTATACCGCTTAACCAGCTTATTTGTATTGTCTAAATCGAATTTGCCATCCCGGAATGTATCATGCCATATCGTTGTATAATGCACTATTTTCGGATGCTTAGTAAGCAATTCCCTCGACATAACGGAAATATCATAAGCCGTGCTGTAATGACCATCATCGGTAAGACCTGTGCAATCCAGAAACTTGGTGTTTTTCATTTTTAGCTCCTGGGCTTTTTGATTCATCATTGCCACAAAGGCCTCTTCGCTCCCTGCAATTACTTCGGCAAGAGCAACTGAAGCATCATTAGCCGAGTGGACCGCTACAGCTTTTAAAAGCTCTTCCACCGTAAATACTTCACCTTCCTTAAGGTAAACTTGTGAACCTCCCATTTTTGAGGCATAAGCAGATATGGTGGTTGATTGGCTGAGGGTAATTTTTCCGGTGTCAACCGCTTCCATGACTAACAGCATTGTCATGATTTTTGTTATGCTGGCAATAGGCAAGGGCTCATGTTCATTAAAAGAGAATAATACTGTCCCTGTATCTGCTTCAATTAAAATGGCGGCTTTTGCATTAACTTTAAACTGAGGAGTTGCGCCTGAAGTCTCNTCTTCCACAGTTGAGACATTCTCACTTTTATCTTCCGGGGATTCAATTGTCATAATGGAAATCTCCGAGTCATATGTACCTGTAAGAGCATCGTAACCTTCAGCAAAGGCTGTGATGCCGGATGCTAAACAAATCGCCAGTGTCAATGATAAAATAAACCTGCACTTACCTTTCATAGATATCACTCCATAGACTTATCCATAAAAACTATATGCAGGCTTATTGGTGTTATTCAATTTTTGAAATTTTTATTGAATAATATCAATTATTAATGGTGTTTGAGGGGGTTTTTCCCTGCTTATAACAACTGCTTTTTCCAGTTCATCGAGGGAATCTTTAAACAGAGATTCAGAATTGGCATGAAGCATCATTATAGGCTCCCCTGCCTTCACCATTTCTCCGGGTTTTTTCAGAAGAGTAATACCGGCTCCCGGATCAATCACACTTTCTTTGGTTGCTCTTCCTGCTCCCAAAAGCATGGATGCAACACCTAATCTGTCAGAGATAATTGAAAAAATGTACCCATCCGAGGCCGCTCTGTACTCGGTAGTATATTTGGCCGAAGGTAATAGCTCCGGATTATCCACAACTTCTTCGTTTCCATTCTGGGCTTTTATCATTTGTTTGAATTTTTCAAGCGCACTTCCGTCTTTTATAGTGCCTTCGGCCAGTCGGGCACATTTGTTAAAGTCGCCCATACCCGCAAGTTCCAGCATTTTCGCTGCAAGTGTTATACAAACCTCTGTTATATCATCGGAACCATTACCTGAAAGTACTTCAATGGCTTCTTTAACCTCCAGGGCATTGCCGACGGCTTTTCCCAAAGGACGATCCATATCGGTTATAACCGCTACGGTTTTGCGTTTAGCCCCCGATCCGATTTCTACCATGACTTTTGCCAGCTTTTGCGCATCCTCAGTAGTCTTCATAAAGGCACCACTTCCCACCTTAACATCCAGTACAATGGCATCAGATCCGGAAGCCAGCTTTTTACTCATTATACTGGCCGAAATAAGGGGTATACTCTCAACCGTTCCTGTAACATCCCTGAGGGCATAAAGTTTTTTGTCAGCAGGCACCAGATTCCCTGTCTGTCCTGCCACAGCCAGTCCTATATCCTGAACAATTTTAATAAATTCCTCCTGAGAGAGTTGAGTATTAACTCCCGGTATTGACTCCAGCTTATCAATAGTACCTCCGGTATGTCCCAGCCCACGACCGCTCATTTTCGCCACAGGAACTCCCAGTGCTGCAACCATGGGGCCCAGAATCATTGTGGTTTTATCCCCAACACCCCCGGTGCTGTGTTTGTCTACCTTTATTTTGGGTATTTCAGACAAATCTATAGTATCACCGGAAGCTACCATTGCAAGGGTAAGATTCAGGGTTTCCTCATCATCCATGCCCTTTAAACAAATAGCCATCAGCAGACTGCTTGCCTGGTAATCAGGAATTGAGCCATCGGTTACACCTCTAACGAAAAACTCTATTTCCTCCCTGGAAAGTTTTAATCCTTCTTTCTTTTTAATGATGATATCAACCATCCTCATAAAAACTCAACCTTCCTTCTCTTTATATCATCTTCAGCGTTAACAGTAATGGGCAAGAGCAAGATACCATATGATGCCTTCACCTATTGTGTTTAATGTCAGATAAAAGATCCTTCGGCTCCGCTCAGGATGACGTAGGGGGTGCTGTGCTGCGCTCGGATGACAGTAAACGTAGCAGGTGCCGTGAGTGATGTCAAAATATTAGAAGTGAGAAGTGAGATATTTGCTTATATTCTTTATACAATTTCTTACTTCCAACCTAGCACTTCGCACCTCTCACATCCCAATTGATGGATTCACTTAAGCGGCGCAGTTGACTCACTCTACAGGCACCATATGATATATTTATATTAGTATTCCTTTTAAGAAGCTCTTACCTTCAATTTGGGCCTCAACTCCCAAATACTCGGCAATGCTGGCAGCTATATCGGAAAAGCTATCCCGTGTGTGAAGGTTCACTCCTTTTTTGACCGGCTTTCCATAGATCAGGAGCGGTACATACTCCCTTGAATGGTCAGTGCTTTCGGTTGTGGGGTCACAGCCATGGTCAGCAGTGATAATTAATATATCGCCATCCTTCATAGCTCCGGTTATTTCCGGAAGACGCCGGTCAAAATCTTCTATTGCGCGGGCATATCCTTCAGCATCGTTCCGGTGTCCGTAAAGCATATCGAAATCCACAAGATTAGTAAAAAGAATCCCTGAAAAATCCTCCTTAATCCATTCGATTGTACGGTCTATGCCTTCGGTGTTTCCCTGGATGTGGACTGCATGTGTTATGCCTTGCCCGGCAAAAATATCCTCAATCTTTCCTACGGCCCTTACCTCCAAACCCTGTTCCTTTGTATAATCAAGCACAGTTTTTCTAACAGGCTTTAAAGAAAAATCCCGCCTTCGTTCAGTTCTTCTAAAACTCCCCGGCTGTCCTTCAAAAGGGCGGGCTATTACTCGTCCTACTCCATGCTTGCCCGATAATATGCTTCTGGCTTTTTCACACATTTCATATAGCTGTTCTACAGGGATTATATCCTCATGAGCAGCAATCTGAAACACACTGTCGGCAGAAGTATATACAATGGGATATCCTGTTTTAATATGTTCTTCTCCGAGTTCCTCAATAATAGCCGTCCCGGAGGCAGGGTAATTACCAATGCACTTTCTGCCTATAGCTTTTTCAAAGGCATTGATAACTTCATCGGGAAATCCCTCAGGGTATGTGGGAAAAGCACTGTCCAAAACAATTCCGGCAATTTCCCAGTGTCCTGTGGTGGTATCCTTACCCTTGGAGAGTTCAGCTAAGCGTCCCATTGAAGCTAATGGGTTTTTCGTTTTTTCTATATAATCTACTCCTTCAATATGACCTAACCCCAAACTTTTTAAATTCTCAAGTTTGAACCAGGGCTGGTTTTTCATTGCGGCAGCTATATTACCAAGGGTATTGCTCCCTATATCTCCATAGATACCAGCATCTGGCAGCTCCCCAATTCCAAGGCTGTCTAAAACTACTATAATTGCTCTTTTCACTTTTTTGTTTCCTCCGCTAACAACAGAATTCTTATTTGTAGTTTCTATTATACGCTATTACTTTATTTATCACTTCTTAACTGAAATAAAACAGAGTATTTGTTCAATAACATATAGTTTCATTTCTTATCATGCTTAGAGCTTGTCGGTTTTATTAATCATGTGATAAGCTGTTAAGGGTGGTGACAAAATTTGTATAATGCTCTTCTGGTGTTTTTATTCTTTATATTAATAATGGCACTGCAGGCCAGGCACCTGAAATGTGAATTTGTAAAAATATCTCAGAAGAATTTGAATATACGAATCGCACTGATTTCTGATATTCATATGAGATTTCTGATGGTTCCCTCTGATGATGCAGCAAAAGCCATATCTAAAAACAATCCTGATTTGATTATTATTGCCGGAGATATTATTGATAAGGAAAAACATATCTATGCTTTTACCCGGTGGATTAAAAAAGTCTCGGGTAATATTCCGGTTTATCTGGTATTGGGAAACCATGACCACAGCTGTTTTAAAAAAAATCCAAAGTCAAAAGATATTTTTATGTTAAATATAAAGAATTTAGGGCTTAAGTTATTAATAAATGATTCAACAATTTTCAGAAAAAACGGAAAAAGTGTAAATCTCATTGGCATAGATGATTACAGACAGGGCAAAACCAATAAAGGACTTGCCCTGTCAAAAAAAGATCCCTCTGCAGACATGAATATCGCAATCAGTCATAACCCGGAATTTGCATTATCATTATTGCCCGGCGAGGTTGATGTCCTGCTGTCAGGCCATTTCCATGGCGGCCAGATCTGGATGCCCTTCGGTTTGGAATACAAATTATTCAGAAAAGAGGTAACCTGTAGATTAGGTTACCGTAAAGGTCTCCATACAATTAATGATACCCCGGTTTATATAAGCCGCGGGCTGGGCAATGTCATTGTCCCTTTGAGGCTGGGTTCGTTTCCCGAAATTACTTTTATTGATGTTTAACTTCTATCATCATCAGCAATCTCTTTGATGCTGTCAATAGTGTATTGAATTTCGTCAGGGGTATTAAAATATCCCAAACTAAGCCTTAGCAGGCCGGTTTTTTCTGTGCCCAATACTTTATGGGCTAAAGGAGCACAATGGAAACCGGACCTGGCTGCAATATGATACCTGGAATCCAAAATGTTGGCTATTTCGGAAGAGTCCATACCATCAATAATAAAAGCAATTATGCCGCTGTTTTTATGATTTTCCGCTGTTGAATACAATTTTATTTTTCTATGTACTGCCAAACCTTCGTAAAGTTTTGCAATAAGATGCTCTTTTCTTCTCAGAATATTATTTGTTCCTGTTTTTAATATAAAATCAATTCCGGCACCCAACCCTACAATTCCCGGGGTATTTAAAGTTCCAGATTCTATAATGTCCGGCATAAAAAGTGGCTGGACTGTTTCAAATGAGCGGCTGCCTGTCCCCCCCTGTATAATGGGTTTTAAGTTAATTCCCTCTTTTACGTACAATCCTCCTGTTCCTTGTGGACCCATCAGACTTTTGTGGCCGGGAAATGCCAGCATTGAAATGTTCATAGCTTTTACATCCAGTGGCAATACACCGGCTCCCTGGGCACCGTCAATCAGATAAATAATCCCTTTTTTCCGTGCTATTTCCCCGATTTCCTCATACGGCATAATAGTGCCGGTTACGTTTGATGATACTGTCAATACTATCAGCCTGGTATTGGCTCTCACAGCCCTGGATACTGCAAAAGCGTCTATGGCCCCAAATGAGTTATACGGCATTATAACTGAATAATCTATTATTCCCTTGCTCCGAAGCTCATATAAAGGTCTTAAGACCGAGTTGTGGTCCATTGCTGTTGTTATGACATGGTCGCCCTTTTTAAGAACACCTTGAATGGCCATATTCAGGGCATAAGTAGCATTGGCGGTAAATCCTATCCTAAGCGGGTTATCAATATTAAAAAGGCTTGCTGCAGCCTCTCTTGTTTTCATTACCCAAGTTGCCGAATCTCTTGCCATCTCATGGGATGAACGCCCGGGATTGGCACAGGATTCCCTTATAAACCGGTTCATTCTGTCATAGACTTCTACTGGCTTAGGAAATGATGTGGCCGCATTATCTAAATAGTACATTAAAAAACCTCTTGGCTTAAAACTCATATACTATGATATGCTGGCAGACAAGTTTAAGTGTTCTGCCTTAGTTTTAGCCTGAAGTCATTTGAAATAATCTATCCCGAACCTTTTTAACATCAAGATAGAAGTCAGCCCTTTTGCCATTATCCCTCAACACCGCCGCCGGATGATATGTAGGCATAATCAGTATTTTCCCTTGCTTGTCAATCCAATTGCCACGGATTTCAGTAATCTTAACATCGTTATCTATCAGAGCCTTAGCAGCAGTTGATCCAAGGCATACCACTATTGACGGCTTTATTGCGCTAAATTGATATCTCAGCCAGGGTATACAGGCATCAACCTCATCCTTAGTTGGGATACGGTTATTGGGAGGACGGCATTTAACCACATTTGTAATATAGTAATCTTCAGGTTTTATTTCCATAGCATCTAAAAGAAGATCAAGAAGTTTTCCGGCTCTGCCAACAAAGGCTTCGCCCTTAATATCCTCCTGTTCTCCCGGGCCTTCCCCTACAAAAAGTATGGGAACTTGTTTAACCAATCCTCTCCCTATGACAACATTTCTTCTGTTCTGATAAAGTCCGCATTTGTTACAGGAGGAGCATGCTCTTACAAAATCATCCCATTTATTCATTACTATCCCTAACCTCTTTACTTCTATATTTATATCATACAATAAAACACTGCTTGATGCATTCACTGAAACTGCCGATATAATTAATAACAAATTCATAACTAGGGATAGTTGTTTTTGCAAGGAGGCATGTCTTATGAAAATTGCGGATTCACGCGTTCAGATGAACGCTCAATGGTCTGCTGTCAAGCATCACTCTGCAAA
>JGI24709J26583_10004827_pt1 | contig 10039 bp, 6 predicted proteins | sample BioPla2DNA1_FD_26583 | JGI IMG/M metagenome (IMG submission 26583) | reverse complement strand
GTTATGTACTATAATTCAATTCGACGCCCCCTTAGTTAAATGGCATAACAGATCCATGGTAAGGATCAGTCGCTAGTTCGATTCTGGCAGGGGGCACCATATAGCATGTACAGGATTGATACAAAGCGTATCAGTCCTTTTTCTTTGATTACATCGATACTTTTTGCGATATTGTCCCATAATGTGTGTTAGATATTGACCCATATTTTGCCTATTTTTAAGGGCATGCTATTAACCTTGCTCTATTTATAACAACCTTGCGCTATTTAGAAACAACCTTGCTCTACTTAAAAAGAAAAGCACAAAATAACCATTAAACTATGTTTACTCTTTAACTTTTGAAATATTTTGTGTATTATTAAACACAAGCAGAATTATGGAAAATATCACAAACATTTTAAGTGAAAACATTAAAACTAAAAGAATCGAAAAGGGTTATTCACAAGATGAATTGTCCTCGTTATCAGGTGTTGAAAGAAGCCAAATATCCAGAATAGAAAAAGGATTAGTTAATCCTAGAGCAGAAACAATCGCCCAAATAGCATCGGCTCTTGAATTGGATGTTTCGGAGCTTTTTACCCAGCAAAAGAAATATCGTATTCATCCGTTTGTAAAATGGGCTGGTGGCAAGACACAATTGCTTGATGAATTGGTAAAACAAATGCCAAAAAAATTCAATGATTATTATGAACCGTTTATTGGTGGTGGTGCTTTATTGTTTAAAGTCCAACCTCAAAAGGCTTTCATTAATGATTTAAATGGCGAACTACTTTCTGTTTATAAATGTTTACAAAGTAAGAAGAATTTTGAGCTCCTAAAAAAGGAACTTGAAATGCATGAAAAAAATCATTCCGAAGAATACTTCATGTATATTAGAGGATTGGACCAATCTGAAGNATTTAAAGNGATGCCGCTGTATAAAAAAGCAGCACGAATGATTTATCTTAATAAAGCTTGTTTTAATGGCATTTACAGAGTTAACTCAAGCGGCTATTTTAACGTTCCAACCGGAAAAAAGAAAGCCGTTGTTTGCTATGATAGAAATACATTCGATAACTTAAGAAGTTATTTTTACGACTCCGATATTAAGATTTCTCATTTAGATTTTGAAAAGGCTGTCGCAGGAGCGAAGGCTGGCGACTTTGTTTACTTTGATCCACCTTATGATGATTGGGATGATAAACCAACTTTCAAAGACTATACACCCAACTCCTTTACATCAAATGACCAGATAAGATTATTTGAATGCTTTAAAGCCTTATCTGATAGAGGAGTTTACGTCATGCTTTCTAACAACAACACATCATTAATTAGGAAACTATTTAAAGATTTTTATATTAAAGTTGTTCCGGCCAGACGCATGATTAATGCTAACGGAAGCGGAAGAGGTGTTGTTGAAGAAGTTATTATTACTAACTACTAATAATAGCTTCTAAGTGATAAAATATATAAAAATGGACGCTTTAATAGATAACGTTATTATTTCTCAGGATTTAAAATTCCTTCACTTAACAAAAAGAACAATGGATTTTTTATGCAAGTTAGGGAAATTTGAAAAAGGCGACACTTTTGCTCTAGACGAATTAAGGAGTCTATATGCGACTAATAAAAGCCTCTTTTTTCACGTTGTGAACGAACTCTCGTTGTATGGATGCAATTTTCATTCAAAGAAAGCTAACACATTGTTTCCTCCTGATGTTTCTGGCGAATCTGAGATTTTGGTTAATAGAACAGATGATTTATTCTCACCGTTTGAGCTATACAGGTGTAAACTTTGGAATCTTTGCAATTCCTTTGGCATTAGATATAAAAAAGATATGAACGGTATATTTGTCGAAAGACTCATATACGTAATGAAAAATAGCGACAATAACATTAGGCAAAGATTGCTCGACATAGGTTTTGAGACCGAACTGTTTAAACCAGAAGTGGAAGAGGCGGAAGAAATAGCGGAAAAAGAACCTGAATATAATTCAACAGAACTCAGTTCAGTTATTTCGCCAGATTTTTTTGTACGACTTGTTTGCTTTATAATGTGCGGCGGCCCATATGTTTATAGCGTTTTAAACAAAGCTGGATATTACAAATTTGAAGATTTATTACATTTGAACAGCTTAGAAAAGATATATGATTTAATGGACGATGAACATAGCTATCTGAATGGCAAATTGCTATTTGAGCTTTCTGTTTTTATGCGTGATTTAAGTGCTGCAAACGAAACACTAAGCAATCATGGCTTTTCGATAACCTCTCTGTTCGAAGAAACTGATGATGATATGCTTATGTTTATTCAAAACCAATTGTGTACTCTTTGCATTAAGAATAATGAGAATGGTGCCCTGGAATGTTTTGACTCGTTTAGAAACATTTATGTTTCAGGTGAAGTGACAGATTACCTCAAGGTTTTTAATATCAATTCTTTTTCACAATTGGGTAAAAGTTTATTAGAAAAATCATTGGATGTTTTTTATCCTAAAAAGTATTGTTTTGGGATATCTAACCTTAACCCTTACATTGTTGTTGAATCCGTTATCTCTTCTATAAAAGAAAAGTCTTCATCTAACAACCCTAGCTTACTAGATAATGAGCTTATGAAAGTAAGGCTTTTTGATTTAGCAGACGAAATAGAAAACAAAATCTGTTCCGTATATAGAAGTAATGGTAAAACAAATAAAGTAATTGATATTCTCACTGAGAGAAGTAATGGAAAAACACTTGAAGAAATTGGCAAAAAATATAACGTCACACGAGAACGAATCAGACAAATTGAAGCAAAACATTTAGAAAGAAATAACAGATTATATTTAAACGCTCTTCACGACCTTTTTGGTCTATGTCCTTTTTTTGACTTAAATGAAACAAAAAAGATAGTTGGTCTTTATAATTTTACAAAAAGTTGCAAAGAATACGTCAGGAAAGAAGATTTTGGTTTGTTGATGAAGAAAACCGATGAAGCGATTGCCAATCAAAAATTAGAGGAAAACTTTATTAATAATAAGGCTAATTCTATTTTTGATATGGAAGTCGAGATAAATAACTATAAATTTTTGCTTGTGCCTTATTTTATAAGTAATGAAAAAAAGGTTCTTTTTGATCCTTATCCGAATTTCCACGCAACTAAGTCTGTTTCAATGGTTACATTGGCTGATGAAATGCTAGAAGAAAAGGGCATTAAAGGATTTGATTTAAANAAAGATCTTCATGAAGCAAGAGAACGTTTTAAACCGTATGAAAAAGAAGGCGAAAAGCCGTCTGATAGAGTTGTANANTCTCGAATGCTTAGAGTTGAAAACATTATAAATGTTGGATCCTCAATAATTGCAAAGAGTAAGTTTCTTACTGATGCTCAAAAAGAGACCTGCAAGAGGATTATAAAAAACTACCCAATTAATAAAGATTATGGAACAAAAGCTGACGAAATATTCGAAGCCNATAAAAAAGAGTTGTTGAATGTTGGAATCGATAATTATTACTTTTTCTATGGNGTTTGTTCNTATTACAGATATGGTAGGTACTATTATGCTGGAAGAAGCTTAAGAATCTTTTTAAGTGAATCGCACAGCAAATCTCTGGTTGAGATGGTTGAATCCTATATGCTTCTTCATGGACCAATAGTAAAAAGTAAAGAGCTGCAAAATGCTTTTGGTGTAAAGGAAGTTGCTTTTGAACAAGTTAAGATAATCACTAAATATGATTCCGACTCGTATATCTTAAAAGAAAAGCTTTTTATTTATAAAAATGAACTAAGAGCAATTAAGCAATTAATTGATGAAAATATCATGGATAAAGGATACTGCCTTTCTAAGGATGTTCTTGAAAGCAGGCTTGCATTTGATTCGTCATTCAATTCTTTTCTAAGCAAAAATTTTGTTAAAAATAGTGGCAAGAGACTAGTTTATTTGTTAGAAACTGTATTTGAAAGAAATTACGAAACAGCTAATAAATATAATTTCTCCCATCACATAGATACAATATCTTTAATCAGTAACCCAATTAAGACACTACCAGATTTAGTCCTTCAACATTTCGGAAACGAAGAATTCACAAGACAGGACTTCGACAATTTCCTTGATGATTGTGAATTAGGCGGAGATGTGAGAAGAAAAGAAATAATTAAAAAGTATCTTGTTTTGGTGGATGAAGATTTATATGTCGCAGCGAAAGAATACAATGTCGATCGACATGAACTTAATGAGATTAATAAATTAATTAATGAGAGGTTTTCGTCAGACCCTGCCGTTACAACAAATGATGTAATCAATTATCTAAAAGTCGCTAATTTTGATTCAACATTTAAGGACAACCCAATTGGATTATGCACAGCTTTATCAAGTATTGATAATTTAGACTGGATAAGGCCTAGATTAAATATCAATTTAAACAACAAAGCTCTGTCAGTTATTGTTGCTAACGTTAAGCTCTTTGGAACTAGAGACATTACCTTAAAGGATGTTTTTATAAAAGTTGTTTTAAATGAAAACAAAATGTATATGAGTTACAATGATATAGATGAGCTTCTAAGAAATTATGGTCTAATCTCTAAGAAGATGCCTTACGATGTCTATTTGACTGTTTTTGAAGAATACATTGAAGATGGCTTAGTGGTGTGTAAATAATGAACTTAAAAGAGCTAGAATTACCTATTACTATTGAATTGCCAGAAGAGAATCCGTATCAGCTCGCGATTATCCCCCTTCTTAAAAAATCGATTCTCTATAAAAGAGGGGTTGCTTTTTTTCATAGTGAATGGATTGATTTAGCCAAAGACGGGCTCATTGATTTTGTCGAGCGTGGTGGGAAAATACAATTATTGACCTCAATTAAAGTCGGCGAAGATGAATACAATGCATTCATGAACGGTGAAANAGCGAAAACAGATGAAATATTAAAAAGAGAGCTATATGACAAAGCTGTTCAATCCTCTAAAACNAGTGGAAAAGAGTGGACGCTTAATTATCTGAGCTGGCTTGTTTGCCAAGAAATAGCAGAAGTTAGAATATCAGTTCACAAAAAATCGTTAACATCTATTTTTCATGACAAAATTAGTTTGTTTTACGATGATAGTGGTAATTCAGTTTGTATTCACGGAACCCTTAATGATTCTGAAAATGGTCTAAATAATGAGGAATCTCTTAGTGTTTTTTCTGAGAAGAATGGCACTATGAACTACTTAAGAAAACACGAATCCATCTTTGATAAGCGATGGAATGGACTGGGTCAAAACTATACCATTGTAGGGTTACCGGATATTGTAAAACTTAAATTTAACGAATTACAAAGCGACTTTAATCCATATAAAACACTTAAATTGAACGATAACGCACCTAAAAAAAGAAATATTAGGGATTATCAAGAAACAGCAATTAATGCTCTTAAAAATAGCGGATATCGTGGGATTCTATCCATGGCCACAGGTACGGGAAAAACTTTAACCAGTCTATTTGCCGCTGAACAAATCGAGAAAGAATATGGACACAAGATTTTTTGTGTTGTTGTTCCGCAAATAACTTTAATCGCTCAATGGATTGAATCTATAAACCATCAGTTTAATTGGCCTCAAGTAATTGTATGTGCTAAAAACAAGACTGATTGGGCAACTCCTTTGTCTTTGCTTACAATAACGAAATCTTTAAATAAGACTGTTTTTATTGTTACTACTTACGACACTTTAACCGATTCACTATTTAAAGTTAAGACTTTAAAATTAAAAGAAAAGCTCGTGTATATATTTGATGAATGCCATAAGTTAGGAGCACCAAAAACTATCAGAGAGTTCAAACCTTTTGAAAGCACATTTAGAATAGGCCTATCTGCAACACCTGAACGTTGGTTGGATCCTAAAGGTAGTAGTTTCATAGAAAATACCATTGGTCATGTAGTTTATGAATATTCAATGGAAGATGCCATTCATAACAAGAAGCTCTGTCCGTACAACTACAACATTGTGCTTTGTGAATTAAACTTTGATGAAATGTCTGAGTTTATTAAGTATTCAAAGCAAATAGAAAAGCAAAGTCAAATCGACAAAAATAGTGAGAGCCTAAGTGATAGAATGACAACCCTATTAAATAATAGGGCACGTATTGCGAAAACTTGTGAATCGAAATGGGAAGCATTCTTCAAAGAATTTGATAAATATCAATCCAAACAAGGAACTATTGTTTATGTGTTTGATGAGCAAGTTGAAAGAATGATAGATGATATCAAGCATAGATATCCGGATTTAAATGTTCACGGCATAATAGCTTCAACACCGGCTGACAGGAGAAAAAGTATTCTTGCTGGATTCAATAATGGTGACATTGATGTTCTTGTTGCAATACAGTGTTTAGATGAAGGTGTTGATGTCCCTAATTGCCATGCTGAATTTATACTTGCAAGTTCCACAAATCCTCGTGAATTCATACAGCGAAGAGGTCGTGTGCTTAGAACATCAACGATTAACCCAGAAAAAATAGCCGATATATTTGACTTTGTTACCATTGGAAATGAGACAGGCCGCTTGTACGGCAAAGAAGAAAAAATGGGTGTTATCAAAAGAGAATTACCAAGAGTTGCAGAGTTTGTGCGACTTTCAAAGAATAAAGATGATACAATACTCATAAACTACCTTTATGAAATAGGCGGTTTGGAAATGTATTCGAAAGAAGAACCTTGGATTAAAAAAGATGCAATAGCGGAGGAAGACGAAGATGAGTGATACCAATATTAAAAATCAGAGATTAAAAAAAGATATTTCTCAATTATTATCCGAAAAGGAACAACATTTAGTTCTGAAAATTTTATCCGAAATTGAATCTGAAGGAAATATCGATATTAATAAGGCTAACAAGATTGCCGCTGAAGCTTTTGAAGGTGGTGATAAATAATGGAATTATTAAGATTAGAACTCATTAATTACAGAAGGCTTTTCGAAAGAACTGTTATCAATTTTGCACAAGGTGACAAAAATGTAACCATCATAAGAGCTGAAAATGGTTCAGGCAAGACCGGTATTTTGATGGCTTTGCTTTTTGGGTTGTTTGGAACAGTTAAATATGAACAATTCCAAATTGAAAACGATAGCGATTTTATGGTTAGTTCCTATTTGCTTGAAAAGAGTGGCTCTCAGGCTACATGCACTGTGATTGTTGATTTTTTAGAAGATGGGCATAAATACCAGATAAAACGTTCCGTTACTGCAACAAACACCAATGGTGTTAGAAGACAATCTTCTGATGTTGATACTTCTCTCCTTGAAGATGGTGTAAATACCGGATGGGATAAGGCTAAAATTGATAACTTTATGAACAACATAATTGGTGAAAATATCCGTGGATTCCTTTTCTTTGATGGTGTTAAATATACTGATTTATTCAAACAAAATGACACAAGAACTAGGAAAGAATTACAAAAAATTATTGAGAAAATGCTCAATATTAATGATTTAGACCAGACAATAGCTACATTAAATGCCGTTGCTTCTTCCATTGGACAGAATTCGTCAAATGGCCGTTTGGAATCTGATTATGCAAAAGCGAAAAATACCCTCGGAGAAAAGAAGACCGCTTGGGATGATGCGTCAACCGCTCTAGAAAAGAAAAATGATGAGATTACAGAATTTGAAAGAAAACAACAAGAATCTTTATCTAAGCTAGCTGGCCTCAAAGAGTATGAAGATACAATCAAGAAAATCAAAGATAATAGAAATAGGCTCGAAATTCTTAAAAACAGTGAGAGCACATATGTTTCACTTCTTAAGAATTCGACCAAAACAATGTTGAAAAACACAATTTATAAAACTTTTGGTTGGGATGTTATAGATGATATGTCTGCAATCGCTCAAGATTCTCAAGGAAGCTTGCAATTACTCGAAACAATTGTTAGAAGAAATCAGTGTATCTGCAGTGACCATCCTTTATCTTCTGAAGAAAAAGAAAGAGTTCAAAAATACATCGAATCAATTAAGGCAGATCAGCAATATCATTATTCTCTTTCAAGTTCATTTAGATATGACGTAACACAAATTCAGGATGCTGAAGATGTAACATCTTTTGATGACGCTATGGCCGCAGCTGAGAAATATTACAATGACTTTAATGACATAAATCAAGAATATAATTCTTTATTAGCTTCTTTGCCTGAAGATATTAATTTAGAGGAAGTCACTGATTCAGTAATTGAATCATCTAGTAACGTCAAATCTTTTGAGCAACTTATAGAGCGTGCTAAAGGTGAACTGCCAACATTAAAACAAAACGTTAAGGATGCAGAAGCAGCATATAATGAAGCAAAATCAAAAGTGGAACAATTAGATAGAGAAAAAGCATCTGCTTCAGGTCAACAAATGAAATTTGATTTCATCAAGGGTGCAAGTAAAAAATTAGCTGAACTCAAAAAGAGATATTTAATTGAAGCACAGCAAAGTATTTCTAATAGGGCTAATGAATTCTTCTTGTCATTAATTTCTGATGCTGATAAACAGCTTGTTAGCAAGATGATTCTCGATGAAGATTACACAATTAAAGTTTTTGATAAGAACAACGTTGAAATCTTTGGACAATTGTCTGCTGGTCAAAAATTAATGGCTTCTATGGCATTTGTAATGGGATTAACTGCTGAAGCTAGTGATGCTAAACCGACATGTAACTTCCCGTTAGTTATGGATACTCCAATGAGCAACTTAGACTCTAGGAATAGAGGAAGCTTAATCTCTCTCATGCCTACAGTGGTAAAGCAATGGATTTTAACACCAATGGACACTGAATTGACAGATACAGAAATTGATAAATTTATAGCAACTGGAAAAGTTGGAAATGTATACCAATTGTTAAAAACAAATATTTCATCAAAAGTTGTTCACTATAATTCATTAAATGAAATTAAAGGAGGAATAAGACATGCCTAATGCTCGTCAAGAATATGGTCACCTTAATTTAGATGACAAATTAACTCCGTTTTTGAATGCGGTGAATAATTATTTTGGTTTATCAAACAAAGGAGATTTTCTTCTCCTAGCTTCTTTAGGACTAAAGAACCCTGAGTGTGTGGACGAAATGAGAAACAAGCATTTAACTTTCACAAAGGGTAAAGAGTTTATTGATGGAACCGATACTTATTTTGATCAGGCTGTTGATGTTTTAATTACCAAATATGTGTCAATGGTGGGAAGAGATAACTTGGCAGAGGTGTTTACCTCAAAACAACTTCTCGACAAATACATGTCCGAATTATTACTTATAGCCAACTATTATGGAAATTATTTGATTCAAAATGATTTTCTTGCTTATAAGACTGGGGTTACAAACAATCAAGCAAACGGGTTTGTGCTTCAATTCGGCAACCTAATAAACTCGTTGAAAGAAGATACACCAGAGTTTTAATAAAAAAAATAAGAGGATTAGCTAATTGAACTAGTCCTCTTTTTCTATAATCTTTTTAAGTTGATTTCCTATCTTTTTAATAATGCCACATACAAGTGCGTTGCCCATCATGAAGTATCTTCTCTTCTCTGGCATACCGGAATTTGTCCAGTTGTCAGGGAATTGATTTATGCGTTCACATTCAATAGGAGTAAGGATTCTTAATTTACCCTCTTTTGGGTCTTTGATGATATGTGTACTTCTGTTAGTGGTGCCTTCGGATGTAAGCATGGTTCTTGCTGGCAAATCCAATACATCATAAGGGCTCATTGCACCCTCTGAGTACATATATTCAAATCCGTTTTTATCGACTCTGGGAATCTTTTTAGATCCACGAAGATATTCATACTTTTTGCGTTGGTTTTCATTTAAGAAGTAGTGGGCATTGACACCATCTTTTTCTGCTATCTGTCCGAGAGTGATAGGAGCTTCTTCAATAGGCTTTGTTTTAACGGTGTAAACCTTATTGCCAATCATGAAGCCAGCATTCTCAAATTCTGCTTTAAATTTATCGGAAACCTCTACTAAATCCCCATATTTCTCCACAAAATCAAATTCTTTTATCTTATTTTTATCAAATGATTCGATTGGGAATTCTTTAGCAAACACACCTTTTTTAGAGATGATTTGAGCAGGGG
>JGI24709J26583_10004825_pt1 | contig 10041 bp, 10 predicted proteins | sample BioPla2DNA1_FD_26583 | JGI IMG/M metagenome (IMG submission 26583) | reverse complement strand
CGCGGTCACGTTGTGGCTATGACTGGTGATGGTGTGAATGATGCTCCGGCTATTAAAGCGGCCGATATTGGCATTTCCATGGGGATTACCGGAACCGAAGTNACNAAAGAAGCCTCTTCCATGATATTNGCNGATGACGACTTTTCCACCATAGTNAATTCAGTTTATGAGGGGAGGGCTATCTATGATAACATACGTAAGTTTATCCGGTACCTGCTGGGCTGTAATATAGGGGAAGTATTGGTGATGTTTATGGCTTCGCTTCTGGCTATGCCTCTACCCATGTTACCTATCCAGATACTATGGGTCAATTTAGTTACCGACGGGCTGCCAGCGATGGCTTTAGGGTTGGAGCCCCCTGAACCGGGCATTATGGATCGTAAACCTAGACCCATTGATGAAGGCGTATTCTCACAGGGATTGGGATGGATGGTTTTAAGTAGAGGAATATTTATCAGCCTAATTACCTTGGTTAGTTTCAGTTTAGGCCTGGCGATATCCAGAATGCAGGGAATAGATGAATTGAACCTGGCTCGAACCATGGCATTGACCACCTTGGTTATTGCTCAGCTCTTTTACGTTTTCGAGTGTCGTTCCGAGCGTTTTTCACCCTTCGAGCTGGGATTTCTTAAGAATCGGTTCTTAATTGGAGCGGTACTATGTTCCCTCACTATGCATTTGGTTGTGTTATATGCACCTTTCTTACAGACTGTTTTTCAGACCGTGTCCTTAAACTGGTGGCAATGGTTAATGATCATCATAATGGCAGGAGCCAGATTTATATGGAAATATTTCTTTTTTATCGTGAAAGTTTTTGTTTCTAAAAATTAGTATGTTAAAATTGGCTAAGCAAGATGATCGCAGACATCTTTTTCCCGTGATAGAATCAAACAATTACTGCCAATTGGAAAGGTCGGATTATTTTGGCTAACAGCATGACTGGTTATGGACAAGCTCAGGTTAGCAGATCAGGTTATCAGATCTCATGTGAGGTGCGCAGTGTCAACCATCGCTATTTGGATACCAATATTCGAATTCCCAGAAGATATGCTCTCCTGGAAGATTATATCAAGGAAGAAGTTAAGAAATATGTTAGTCGAGGGCGATTGGAATTCACTATTAGTATTGAGAAAACAGAAGCAAAAGCTAGAAATATCAAGGTTGACAAAGAATTAGCCATAACGTATCATAAATATTTGAAAGAAATAGCAGATGATGCCAATATTACGTCTCAAATCAAGGTTATTGATCTGTTTAGACTACCAGAAGTGTTTAGCCTGGAAGAGGATACCGAGGATCTTGATGAAATTTGGCCGATTCTACAAACTGCCTTGATTGAAGCGATGGAATCCTTAGTAGGCATGAGGATCCGCGAGGGTGAATTCTTAGTAAAAGACATCCTCCAGCGCACCAACTTAATCGCTGATATGGTCGAGCACTTAGAACAGAGATCACCCCAGGTAGTTAAAGAACATACCGAAAAACTCCGTCAACGTATAAGTGAATTAATGGAGCATGAACTGCCTGATGAAGGTCGCATTTACCAGGAAGCTGCTCTATTTGCAGATCGAATTAACGTCACTGAAGAAATTGTTCGTCTGCAGAGTCATATCCAACACCTCAGAGATNTGATACAAGAGCAGGATTCAGTTGGCCGCAAGTGCGATTTTTTGGTTCAGGAGATGTTCCGTGAAACCAATACCATAGCTTCTAAGGCCAATGATTTCGAAATGAGTCGTATTGTGGTGGAAGCCAAAGCAGAATTGGAAAAAATAAGGGAACAGCTTCAAAATTTAGAATAATAGGAGGAGCGGTAAGAATGGATNTTAAGTTNGTAAATATCGGCTTTGGAAACATTGTCGCTGCTAACCGAATCGTAGCCATTGTCAGTCCAGAATCTGCGCCCATAAAGAGGATCATTCAAGAGGCGCGGGAGAAAGGGATACTGATTGATGCCACCTACGGCCGCAGAACCCGAGCAGTNATTATTGCAGATAGTTCTCATGTTATTCTATCTGCAGTTCAACCGGAGACAGTTGCCAATCGCCTGACGTCCAAAGATAGCGAAGAAATATAATACAGGAAGGATTAAATATGACCAGGAAGGGCATATTGTTTGTTATTTCTGGTCCCTCAGGAGTTGGCAAGGGGACGGTTCGTGAGGCTCTGTTGAAGGGTAGGGATGACATACAAGTATCCATATCCGCATCTACCCGTCCTCCCCGATCAGGTGAAATAGATGGTGTAGACTATTTTTTTATGGATCGGGATACTTTCCTAAAAAAGGTAGAAGAGGACCAGTTTCTTGAGTGGGCTACGGTGTATTCGAATCTTTACGGTACACCACGGGATTTTGTCGTCAATAATCTGAACAATGGCTGCGATGTCCTCTTAGAAATAGATATTCAAGGTGCGATGCAAGTTAAACAAAAAATGCCCGAAGGTGTTTTTATTTTTATATCTCCACCGTCTATCGAGGCTCTCGCGCAACGCCTATGTGGGCGGGGCAAAGATAGTCAGGAAAGCATCGAAGAAAGATTGGCCGCCTGTGAGCAGGAGATGCAACAGATGAGCCAATATGATTATGTAGTTGTTAATGACCAGGTTGAGAAAGCGCTAGAAAAAGTTGAAGCCATTATTATAGCCGAGCGCTGCCGAATACATAACTTGAAATTGAGGTGATTAACATGATTCCTCCATCTACTAAGGAAATTATTGATATTGGGGATAGTAAGTATGCGGTAATTGTGGCAGTAGCACGCCGCGCCAGAGCCCTTTCTGAGGACAAGAAAAACGATGAGGATTATAGACTTTCTTCGATGGTTACCGATGCATTGAGTGAAATAATATCTGGAACAATCAAGATTAGTTCCTAAGGGACGAAAGGCGAACTGACCATGACAAAAAAGATTGGTATTGGAGTAACTGGAGGCATTGCTGCCTACAAGATAGTAGACTTGGTTAGCCGTCTTAAAAAAGACGATTTGGAAATTGTGGTTATAATGACCGAAGGCGCCACTAAATTCGTGACTCCTTTGACTTTTCGAACCATGAGCGGCCGCGAAGTTTTAACCGATTTGTGGCAGGAATCAGAGCAGTATAAAGTTCAACATATTGGCGTAGCTGAAGAGATCGACCTCCTGGTGATCGCTCCAGCTACGGCTAATTTTATTGCGAAAATGGCTCACGGAATTGCCGACGATTTGTTATCCACGGTTGTGCTGGCAGTAACCTCTCCGGTTTTAATTGTCCCAGCCATGAATTCCAATATGTATATGAACCCTATAGTTCAGAGTAATATCAATAAGCTGAGCCAGGTGGGCTATCATGTTATGGCTCCGGCTCAAGGGGATTTGGCTTGTGGCGTCTCAGGACCGGGGAGACTTCCTGAGATAGAAGATATTTATCAGGAGGTAATATCCTTGCTCGATCCACGCCAGGATTTTGTTGGGAAAAAGATCCTGATCAATGCTGGATCCACCTGTGAGGATATTGACCCAGTTAGGTTCATAACTAACCGAGGAACTGGAAAAATGGGCTTTTGCCTGGCTAGAGAAGCACATCAGCGGGGTGCCGAAGTTATTTTGGTAAGCGGGCATACCCATCTAAAGCCTCCCTCAGGAGTTCACTTTATCCCGGTATGGAGTGCTGACGAAATGTACCAACAAATGTTGCAGTATTGTTCTGAATGTAACATTATCATAGGTACTTCCGCAGTTGGAGACTTTAAGGCGGCACAGGTAGCCGATCAAAAGCGCAAGAAAGCTGATGACCGTTCGGAAAAGTGGATATTGGAATTGGTTGGTACTCCAGACATTCTTAAGGAGTTGGGCAAACAGAAGCAAAAAGATCAAATCATGGTCGGGTTTGCTGCTGAAACAGAGAATGTATTGGAAAACGCTCGTAAGAAAATCATCACCAAAAACTTGGATATGATCGTAGCTAATGATGTGACAGTAGATGGTGCTGGTTTTGCTACCGATACCAACATAGTAACCATAATTCACCGTAACGGAGAAGCCCAGGCTTTCCCTAAAATGACCAAACAAGAGGTTGCGGCAGTCATACTCGATCAAGTTGCTAAACTATTGGACAACCCTAAGGATGAGGAGTGAAGGAATTGACTAAGAGCTTGTTTACTTCAGAAGCAGTCACAGAAGGGCATCCTGACAAAATTGCCGATCAGATCTCAGATGCTATTCTGGATGCAATTATTGGCCAAGATCCTAACGCCCGCGTGGCAGCAGAGACACTGGTTACCACCGGTCTGGTATTAGTTGCCGGTGAGATTACCACCGATTGTTACGTTGATATTCCGCGACTGGTCAGGAGTACCATTGAAGAAATTGGTTACACCAGAGCCAAATATGGCTTTGATAGCGAGACCTGTGCGGTAATTACATCTTTAGATGAACAGTCCCCTGACATCGCCATGGGGGTCGATGAAGCCCTGGAGTCCAAAACAGGTGCCGATGATCTTATTGAAAAGACTGGAGCGGGTGACCAAGGGATGATGTTTGGTTATGCCAGCAACGAAACTGATGTGTACATGCCCCTGCCGGCTTTGTTAGCTAATCGAATGGCCCAAAGATTGACCCAGGTTCGTAAAGAAGGCATCTTAAGTTATTTGCGTCCTGATGGCAAAACCCAGGTGACAGTTGAATATCAGAACAATCAGCCGGTACGTGTTGATACCGTAGTTGTTTCCACCCAACATCATCCGGAAGTAGAGCCGGAAACACTTTCCCAAGATATTATTGATAAGGTTATAAAACCGGTTATNCCGGCTAATATGTTGGATGCTGAAACCCGGTATTTTATTAATCCCACCGGACGGTTCGTAATTGGGGGACCTCAGGGAGACTGTGGTCTAACGGGAAGAAAGATCATAGTAGATACATATGGCGGAATGGCTCGTCACGGCGGAGGAGCTTTTTCAGGTAAGGATCCCACCAAAGTTGACCGTTCTGCTGCCTATGCCGCTCGCTATGTTGCCAAGAATTGTGTAGCAGCCGGACTAGCTGATCGTATGGAGATCCAACTGGCCTATGCCATCGGAGTAGCCCACCCTGTATCAGTAAGGGTGGATACTTTTGGAACTAATCACATACCCGAGGACAAAATCGAAGAATTGATCAATAAGAACTTTGACCTGCGCCCAGCTGCCATAATACGTGATCTTGAACTGCGGCGACCCATTTACAAGAAGACCGCTGCCTATGGTCATTTTGGCAGAAATGAACCCGAATTCACCTGGGAGCGAACCGACAAGGCCGAAACACTCCGGCAACAGGCCGGACTATAATAGTATTAAATAGTGGAGGCGGGTTTCCCGCCTCTATTGCTTTTTTGGGGAGGAGCCATGCTTAGTGCTGAAGTCTTAATAAACCAAAAAGCGCGGGCTTTCAATCAATCATTCACTTACCAGGTTCCAGACTCTCTAGTGTCAGGAATGAAGTGTGGGATCAGGGTACTGGTGCCACTGGGAAACCGTAGAGTAGAAGGGTATGTGCGGGCTCTGCGCGAGATAAACAATCCAGGTGATCTAAAGCCGATTATTGATATCCTGGATAAAGACCCCGTGGTTATCCCGCAGTTATTTGAATTGGCCGATTGGATGTCACAGTACTATTTAGCCCCGATCAGTTCAGTATTATCATTGATGACGCCTCCGGCTCGAGCCAAAACTCGATCTAATTGGATTCTTGCTAATCCCTTGAGAGATGAGCATTCTCTGCAAAATATGGATGATACAACGGCTCAGTTTATTAAACAGATAGATGATCAAGGGGGTACTACCTTAACCAATGCTGTGCAAATACTNGGCCAGCCTGTTTTAGATAAGCTCTGCCAGGAGGGTATCATAATCCCCGTAAATAAATATGGTAGCAAACGTCTACCTAAAGATGGATGGGTTTATCGCATCATAGATACTAGTGTATTTGAACTGGATAAAATTCGAAAAAGAGCCCCACGCCAGGCCGAGATTTTAGAGAAATTGAGGCAGGCAGGTGAGATTGACTGCCGAAAACTAGAAGAGAGCTTTGCTTTAAGCAGTATTAGATCTTTGGAAAAACAGGGTTTTATTGAGCGACATAAAAAGCAGCCTCAGTTGCAGGCACCTTCGTACGGGCTATCTTTTGACCAGGAACAGGTAGTAAACAATGTGCAGGCAGCCCTTAGGGCAGGAAAGTTCAAAGAGCTCCTTTTACATGGAGTAACTGGCAGCGGCAAAACCGAAGTATATATTAATTGTGTATTAGAGGCCATTGCCAATGGTCTACAGACCATAGTGCTGGTTCCTGAGATAGCTTTGACAGAACACTTAATAACGCAGTTTGCGGCCCGCGTACCCGATACGGCCATATTGCATAGCGGTCTTTCCACCCTGGAACGCCATGGGGAATGGAAACGCATTGCGGAAGGAAAAGTAAATGTAGTGCTGGGAACCCGCTCAGCAGTATTTGCGCCTTTTGACAATCTGGGATTGATCATCATAGATGAAGAACAGGAATCGACCTACAAACAGGAGGAAAGCCCCCGCTATCATGCCCGTGAAGTGGCACGTTTCCGTTGTCAGCTGGAATCATCTGTACTCCTTCTGGGGAGCGCTACACCTTCTATAGAAAGCTTCCACCGAACTATGAACGCAGAATCTCAACTGCTCTCCTTGCCGAACCGAGTGGAGGGAATCCCTTTACCCCAAATATCAGTTGAGGACATGAAAATCCATCTGCAGAGTGGTCATGATATGTCAATATCACCTCAGTTAGCTCAATGTATTCAAGAGGTTTTGGATAATGATCAACAGTGTATCCTATTCCTTAATCGGCGCGGATACTCCCCCATGACTATTTGCCGTGAATGTGGTATTATAGCCACGTGTCCCTATTGTGCAGTGAGCCTTAATTATCACGAAGATATCAAAAGGTACATATGTCATTATTGTAATTATCAAGTTGACGAAGTTACTTTTTGTGCAAATTGTTCTAGCAAACGTCTTGCCAGAGTTGGTTTGGGGACTCAAAAGGTGGAGGAAGATGTTCGCAGGCTGTTTCCCGATGCTAGTCTGGCTCGACTGGATATGGATAGTACTCGTCGTAAGGGGCAGGTTCAAAAGGTACTGAGATCCATGGAAAAAGGGAAAACTGATATACTGATAGGAACGCAAATGGTAGCTAAGGGATTGGATTTCCCAGGAGTATCCCTAGTTGGCGTGATCAATGCCGACGGAATGTTGAACATTCCTGATTACCGTGCTGGAGAACGTACTTTTCAACTGCTGGTACAGGCGGCGGGGCGGTCGGGAAGAAGTTCCCAACCCGGCCAAGTTATCATCCAGACTTTTCAGCCCGATCATCCGGTCATTAGACAGGCTGTAGAACAGGATTATGTTAGCTTTTTCGCTGAAGAGATCAATTTAAGAAAAAGTTTAGGTTATCCGCCGTATACGTGCCTATTGAAGATTGAAATAAGCTCCCAGAGCCAGGATCAGGCCCAGCACACCGCTGATAATTTAAAACAATTGATTGAAGAGCGGCTGGATTCCATTGAAGAGGATCTACAGATATTAGGCCCCGCGCCCTGCCCGGTGTGGAAGCTCAGGAATCGTTTCCGAATCCAAATTGTCTTAAAAACNGCTCATCGGGGTCTTTTGCAAAGCCTGGGTGAATATCTATTGCAGTATCAATGGGGCAGTGGGGTCAGAGTTGTTTTCGACATGGATCCTGGAATAATGATGTAAGGAGGTAATCCATTTGGGTGTATACCAGATTATCGAAGAACCGGATGAAGTTTTACGCGCTAAAGCATTGCCGGTCAATAATATTAACGCCGGTGTTATTAGAGTCTTAGATAATATGCGTGATACCTTGTATGCCTTTGATGGAGTTGGTCTGGCGGCACCACAAATAGGTGTTTCCAAGCGAATTATCGTAGTTGATCCTGGGGATCAGTATATTGAACTAATTAATCCTGAAATAATAGAAGCTGATGGAGAACAGGTAGGCAGAGAAGGATGTTTGAGTGTACCTAACCTGTGGGGCACGGTTAAACGAGCCAACCGAGTAGTCGTACGGGGTCTAAATCGCGAGGCGGAGCCGGTGGAATATGAAGCTACTGAGTTGCTGGCCCGGGCCTTTCAACATGAAATTGACCATCTCGATGGAGTTCTTTTTATTGATAAAGCTTCCGATTTGCGCCGGGGCAAAGACTGAAGCTGGGAGGAATACTATGAACCTGGTTTTTATGGGCACCTCTGAATTTGCAGTGCCTTCATTAGAGATCATTAGCAAGCACTTTGAGGTGGCGGCAGTTATCACGCAACCGGATCGACCTAAAGGTCGCGGTCATCGAGTTGAACCTCCCCCGGTCAAAAGAGCTGCGCAACAATTGGATCTGCCCATTCATCAGTTCACTAGCATCAAAGAAGCCGCGGCAGTAGATACTATCATTTCCTTGAGACCTGATTTGATCGTGGTAGTATCATACGGTCAGTTGATACCTGCCAGTGTTTTGGAGATACCTCCTCGGGGATGCATCAATGTGCATGCTTCGCTTTTGCCCCGCTATCGCGGAGCCGCTCCCATCCAGCGAGCCATCATGGCAGGTGAAGAGACCACTGGCATAACCACCATGTTGATGGATCGGGGACTTGACACTGGTGATATAATATTGCAAACAGTGGTTGAGATTCCCACCGATATGAACTATGGAGCTTTGGAACGGAAGCTGGCCTCCACCGGAGCTGAACTGTTATTGCGAACTATTGAGGAGGTACAAGCCGGAACCGCCCAATATCATGCTCAGGATGATTCCCAGGCAACGTACGCAGCTATGATCCATGCCGAAGATGAACTGATAAACTGGACTGATTCGGCCTGGAAGATCCACAATCAGATTCGGGCGCTGGATCCCAAGCCGGGTGCCTATACCACTTTCGGGGGAATCAAACTAAAGATATTTGCCAGCCGCGTCCTAGAACAAGAAAGGGAATCAAATATGGCCGGTGCTTTCATCGCAGCAACCCAGGAAGGATTTGTGGTGCAGACCGGACAGGGGTACCTGGAAATTCTGGAGGTGCAAAGGGAAGGTAAGAAACGCATGTTGGCCAAAGACTTTATAAGAGGAAACCAACTGAAGTCAGGTGATCTGCTGGGCAGCTAGGGAGCGATCATATTGGAAGCGAGGAAACGTTTATATATAGGGCTGTTGTCCCTCACTCTGTTATTAATGGTAGCAATTATTTGGCTGGCCTGGTACTTGGTTTCTAATCAAAACGCCCTGCTAAATAAGGTACTACTTGTAATATTGGTATCCATAGCCATATTTTTTGCAGCTATTTTTGCGGTGGGTATTTTGGCCATGGTAATTATGATCATGCGTAGCCGTACTTCACCCTGGCAGGAAAGCGTAGCGAATATTGTCAATGGCTGGCTATTCCCAGTAGCCTTGTTGGTGGGCAAGTTGTTCCGGGTGAACAGAACTTCGATATTACAGTCATTCATAGCTGTGAACAATTATCTGGTTCGCTCCAAACATGTGAGCTTCCCAGGGCAGCAGGTAATGATCTTAGCGCCTCACTGCCTGCAGTATTCCAAATGCCCCCATAAAATAACCATTGATGCGGAAAACTGCAAAGAGTGCGGTAAATGTAAAATTGGAGAATTGAAACAATTAGCCGCCCAATATGATTGCAAATTACGAGTAGTTACCGGGGGCACTCTAGCTCGTAAGGCCATTAAGGATCAACGTCCCGGAGCGGTGGTGGCCATAGCCTGCGAAAGAGATCTATCCCTGGGAATTCAAGATATTCCTGCTATACCGGTTTTAGGAGTATTGAATCTTCGTCCTTATGGACCATGCATGAATACCGACGTAGACATGAACAGGGTAGATAATGCCATACATTTCTTAAATCAAGGAGGATAAAAACATGGGCACATATTTACTTTTCATAATACCTGCTCTACTACTTTCCATCTATGCTCAGTTTAAAGTCAAATCCACTTTCAACCGCTATTCTCAAGTACGCTCTTCCCG
>JGI24709J26583_10004815_pt1 | contig 10055 bp, 9 predicted proteins | sample BioPla2DNA1_FD_26583 | JGI IMG/M metagenome (IMG submission 26583) | reverse complement strand
TTCTGGAATAATTTTTTATAAATTTCCATGGATTCTTCTAATTTTTCATACTTTGTAATCCACAGGAAAATTAATCTGGAGAATAATTGCTGTAATGTTCTGTGTGTCTTGGAAAAATAATCCGCAAAAATATTTTCAAAACCGTTGTCTTCCGCAACTATATTGTGAATGCCTTCGTTTTTAATATCGTTGTATGCTTGTTCTCCGACTTTTACCGAATATTCGTTCCTTAAATCGAAGTATTCTTCTTTAGCACATTTTTTAAGCTTAATTACCCATAAAAGCGCAATCCTGGAAAAAAGAACCTGGGTTGATTTGTCCATTTTCAACAGTTCTTCAGCTAATTGCTCTATTTCACTTGAAAATGAACAGTTTAAAAATTGCTCTGTCGCTTTAGCAAGTTCTTTTGGATCTGTATTATCAGAAATTTCTCTGTACATACTTATTAAGTTTGTTAAAGACTGTCTTGCCATAAAAAATTCCTCCCTTTTTAATGAATAAATTGTTTTTATATATCATATTAATTCCCCGCAGAAATAATAAATCTTTTAAATTGGAAAATTATAACCAATAGTGATTTGATTAAAAGCGGAATTTGAAGTAAAAAATTAAAAAAAATTTTATTTTTAACGTATAAAACAAAAAATGAAGGAAATAATTGAAGATGTAAATAAAAATATAAATCAAAAAATTTAAAAGGAGTGGTTCTTTAGTGAAAGAATTTATAACAATCAGGGACAAAATTAAAAAAGTATTCGGAAACGAAGGGTTCGTTGAGCTTAATGACTACATAGCAAGTGGCAACGAAGTTCTCGAATCCACAAGGCAGGAATTAAAAAGATATCTGATAGAATCAATAGAAAATGATTATGATGTAGATATGGGAAAATGCAAGGAAATATTAAATGACATTGCTGAATTGAAATCAGCTTATTCTGCGGAAAATGTGCCAATTGCAGAAGCAAATGAACCAACTAAAAAAAGAAAAAAGGAAACTGTAATAATTCATGATATGGATGAAGCCGAAGAAACTGAAGATACACAGAAAAACGAAAACAGATATTTTACAATTGATGATGATTTAAGCAACAGGAGACCAACATTTGTCAAGTTTCAGGGGCTGGCTAAAAACGTTTATTCCTGGAGACATATGGTTGAAGAAATTTGCAGGGAGCTTTATAAAATTGATAAGAAAAAATTCCTTTCATTCGTAAGAAATAAAGAACTGAATGGAACAAAATCAAATTATTTTGCAAAAAGCGGTAAAGATATGGAATCCCCTGCATTAATAGGTGAAAGCGGAAGGGGTATATTCGTAGATACAGCAAAACTCGTAGTAAATGACTTCTCCTTCCTGAAAAAGGTATTAAAAGTATACGGCTTCAGTGGTAAGGACGTAAATGTGATGATAGATCTGAATTACCGCAGAAAACAAAGAGCAAACAGAAAACAAGAAGAATAATTTCAAAATAAGGCTTAACAAGCCTTTTTTTATTGATTTTTTGTATTGACAATAATTTCATAATTATGGTATAATATAACAATGCAATTTTTAAGATTGATTTGACGGTGTTTAAATTGAACAAGTTAAGTATTTATTTGGTAAAATGTTTTTTTTGCTATTTTTTATGTATAGTTCTATATNATANAAAAATATAACAAAAGGAGACTGCCATAGCTTTTCACTTCTTTAAATTTTAATATATGTAAAGGGAGTGATTGTTTTGATTACTGAGGAAAAATTTCTGAATTATTTTCTGAATGTACCTGTATCGATTAATAATTTATATGGAGATCCGTTTTTTAAAGTACAGGAGGAGAATACTTTTAATAAACTTAAAAATATAGCTGAAACTAATCACAAGGGAATAGTAAGTATTATAACAAAATCAGAAATCAGTTCAGATAATATAGAAAGACTTAAATATTTCAATTCATTACTTAATTTAATTGTTTTGGTATCTTGTTCCGAATTACCTTCTTCTATTGAAAAGGTAAATGGGAATAGATACAATAGCCTGCGTCGTTGTGTGGAAACTAAAATTCCAGTTATTGCTTATGTCAGACCATTTATTCCAGGGTTAAATACTACAAAGGAATCTATTGAAAATATGTTAAGACAAATAGCTGAGACTGGTTGTAAAAGAATTGTTGTTTGTGGATTAAGAGGGTCTGACAGTATTTTATTGAATTCAAATATTGAAAAAGAAAAATTGCATGAATGGAGTTTAAGAGTAAAAATTATGCCTCCTGATGTGAAGGCATACATATTGGAGTTTTCAGAAAAGTATAATTTGAAAATTTATGACAGAACAAGTTGTGGGGTTGCTGCTGAATTAGGATTGGATTATAGTTATAATCCTTATTATCATTCACCGCAGCTTGCAGGTTGCAGGAATTGTGAATTAAAGGAAACTTGTTTTGATAAACAGCGTTCTTTTATTCCAACAGAAGAAGATTATGAATTTATAAGATCGCTTGGTTATCATCCAACAATAGCTAATGAGAATGATTTTGAAATATGCAGGGTTGATCCGCAGAAGAGGAAAGAATGCGTTAGTTGCTGTACATCTTGTTTTATGTTAAAAAGGCATGCTATTCAATTATCAGATGAAAATATTTGCCTCGGAGACTTAAGCCTTTTAAGGCTTTTGGTGAAAAAACTTGTTTTTAAGAAAGGTGTAATAGATTTCGGGGATAAGGATATCGCCAAACCTAAGAATCCTTTTTTAAGTGATTTGAATTTGTATATATTGAATTCATGGTGGTCTTATTCAAGAAATATTTCAAGTTGTTATAATTGTTCATATTGCATAGTAAAACACTATAATAGCGATAAATGGAACAGCTTTAGTGAAGAATGCGGTGAAATTCCTTTTTATGCTGGTAAAAAAATATGGATTAAAATAAAGGGGGCAAAAATATGATTGAATGTCCTGTTAAGTGTAAATATTGTATGGCAAGTAAAATTGATTGCCGTTCCACATATTGGAATAATGGTAGTCGTATAGGGATAAACAAGTCCTGTGTATTTATAAACAGATTGCCTGATGATCCTCCACTGAGCGAAATGTCTTTTGACTGGGAATTGTTTGAAGGTGATTATCTCGGATTTCAGGGAATAACTGATTGTTTTTGGATGAAGTATTTCGATGATTTGAAGTGGTTAATAAATAAAGTTGAAAACAGTAAAATAAGAAAACTTGTTTTAACAAGCAAAATTCCAATTAATCAGAAACAACTTGATATTTTGAAGCAAACAAAGAAAATTCTTGTCGTATACTCCCTGACAGGGCTTGATTTATTGGAAAACACGAAAACTATTGACAGAATTAAGTCTATGGTTAAGTTAAAAGAAGCAGGTATTGATACTTTTGGGGTTATACATCCATATATACACAATTATTCAGATCTTTCTTTTTTGAAAGAACTTAGCAATAATGGATTTGAATTTGTTTCGTATAAAGGGTTTCGTTATAATCCAAACAATATGAGTGAACTGAAAAAATATGTTCCATTGGATATTTTAAATCAATATAAACATGATGAAGATGAAATATTGATTGGAAAAAATTATTTGGATGAACAGTTGTCAAAATATAATCTAAAGTATATAGAATTAAGAAAATATATCCGCAAGAATAATAATATATTTATTGAAATGGATAAGGAAGACGTAATCCGTCAGACAGACAAGTTACTTAGTATTTCAACAATTTCTTCATCTGAAAAAGACTATCAGATATTAAGAGACGATATTATTAACAGAAGATTGAAGGGGGAATGATTATGATAGAATTTTATGGAAAAAACATTAATAATGTTTATTTGGATAATGCTGCTTCCACGATTCCTTTTCAAAAAGTTAAAGATGTTGCTGATGAATTTTTGTTTACTTATGGTTCTTTACACAGAGGAAGCGGCATTAATTCTGAAAAATCAACGAATGCGTATGAAAAAGCAAGAGAAACTATTTTATCCATATTGGATGGGACAGAAGATGATTGTGTTATATTTACCAGCAATACAACAGACGCTATAAACAAATTCGCTTTAATATATCCTTTCAAGGAAAATGACGTGGTTTTAACTTCAGATATAGAACATACCTCAAATTATTTGCCATGGTTAAAGCGTGCAAAGGTTCAATTGCTTGAAACTGAAAATTTTAAAATAAATGTGGAAAAAGTTGAGGAAGCTTTAATTAAAAATCCTGATATAAAAATTATTACATTGACTCAAGCATCAAATATTACTGGATATATTACTGATATTCCATCTATATATAAAATTTGCAGAAAGTATAATGTGTTGTTGTTTGTTGATGCGTCACAATATGCTCCACATCATAAACCGTCATTGAAGTATTGTGATTTTATTGCGTATAGTGGGCATAAAATGTATGCTCCTTATGGAGCTGGTGTTTTGGCTGGTAATAAAAAAGTACTTAGTAATGATGGATTATCTTTGACAGGTGGAGGAAATGTATTGTATATTGACAGTAATGAAAAACCTTATTATAAAGATGTTCCATATATGCATGAAGCTGGAACCCCAAATGGGTTGGGGGCTGTTACAATGGCTTGTTCCCATGAAATACTTTTTAGGGAAATAGGAGAAGAACGTTTGGCTAAGCATAATCAAAAACTGTTGAACGCTATTAAGGAAGTTGGGAATATGCTTATGAAAGAAGGGTATGAAGTTTTCTTTCATAATGAAGAAATAAACCGTACTCCTATACTTGTTATAAGAAACACTAAGAGATCTAATGCGGAAACTGTCAAATTGCTGAATACTCCAATTAATAATTTAACAAGAAATGTTTTCTGCAGGGAAGGAGCTTTTTGTTCTTATAGAATANTTGAAAAACTTTTTCCTGAATTGAAAAATGAAAAACCTGTTATAAATGATAAAATTAATCCAAAATATTCCCTTATAAGATTATCAGGAGGTCTTACCACTACTAAAGAAGATATATATTATGCGTATGAAAAGCTTAAGGCAATTAACAGGCTTTAATAAAAAAAATTAGGCACCCTACTTCAGGGTGCTTATTTTTTTATAATGTTATAATGTTGACTTTTTTATTTTCATATTTTTGTATTGTATTTCAAGTAATAATCCATCAGGAATTGTCCATAGCTTGCTCCTATGTCAAGTCCTGGCGGAATGTAATATTCGTGTGTTATTCCGCAGCTATCAAGGTGTTTTCCAAATATTTTAAGTTTTTCTGTAGGACTTGCATGGAAGTCTATTGTATCTTTTTCATTGTAAAACAGGAATTTTACTGGTATATTTCTTCCTCTTAGCAAATTTGCCAATATTTCTGCATCATTTTCAGTATCGTTTACCCCGTCTATTAAAGCATAATGGATTTCAACGGAATTTCCAGTAAAAAGTTTGTAAAATTCCAATGCTGATATCGATGTCTTTATTGCAAGTGAAAGCGGCATCCATTCTTTTCTTGTTTCTTCATTCGTATAATGCAGGGAAAGATGAACTTTTACAAGCAGGTTGTTTTTAGATATTTCTCTTGTCATTTCAAAAAAATTAAACCATGCGTTTTTCGGTAGCGAAGTTGCTATTGCAAATCGTATCAGAGGCACTTTTTCATGATATGTGTCCCTTATTAATGTCATACTTTGAACAACATTCCTGTAGTTAAGTAACGGTTCTCCACAACCCATATAAGAAATCAATAAAATTCGATCAGTATTTTTTAAAGACAGATCATTATAAATATAGTCTACCCCTTCTTTAATTTCTTCTGCTGACAAATTCCTGTTTACCAACTTGTCTGATATATCCGCTAAATGGCAGAACCTGCATTTCATTGCACAGGATGTCTGTGAAGGAACACAGATTATATTTTTTCCGTCATTTTTGTCAATGTACGCAACTTCAATAATCAGCTTATCTTCTGTCTGGAATATATACTTTTTTGTTTTATCTTTTGTAGAAGCTATTTTATCCATTAATTTCATTTTTCTTCATCTCCTTTTAATTCTTCCCATATTTGTGGCAAATTTATAATAGAATTATATTGGAAAAAAAAGAAAAATGCAAAAATTTTTATGCATTTTTCTTCGTTATGTAAGTTACACAATATATTCAACTATATAAAAACATAACGGAGATTATTTCAAATTACACGCAGTTTTCCAAGTATCTCGCAATTCTATTGCGTATCCAAGAATTTCATTTACAATGTTGATATCTTTTTTAATATTTGCTTCTATCAACCTTTCAATCATATATTGGTATATCATGTCAAGATTTTTACTTACTGGAAATTCCATATTCAAAGCATTTTTAAGTTCACTTATTATATCTTGTACTTTAAGCAATGAGGTATTGGCTTTTTCTATGTTGTTTTGCTGTAAAGCTAATATACATTGATTCAAATTTTTTACAATACCGTCATATAACATACATGTTAATTCTTCGGGTTTTGCAAACATTATTTTGTTTCTTAAATAAGTATTTATTGCTGTCGATGTCGTCATATATAAATCCCCTTTAAAGTTTACTTAGTAACATCAATGACATTGCCTCGTGGATCAATTGGCGGGAAAAAATTAAATATCTTTTCTGCATTTTTGATTGTTTTATTTTTATATTCTCTAAATTCTTCAAATTCTTTATTTATTTCTGCTTTGTATATATGAATTTCTTCTTCTATTTTCTTGTTAAATTGTAATATTTTATCAATATATTCATTGTATTCATCAGAATTTTCTCTACCTATATCAGCTAAAAGATTATCTCTTTCTTTTAATAAATATGAAAAAAGTTCAAAATCGTTGCATTTTATACTTGAATACATTATCATTGTTTTTTCAAGAATTTCTTTCCATTTATTCATTATTTATTACCTCCAAATACTTGAGTAATCCATAAAGATTGACTATATAACTGATTCAGTATCCTATCAAGTGTGCTGAACTGATTGTAATATTCTATTTCTTTTTGCATTAAGTAATCGTTTAAAGTTTTGATTTTCTTATCATAATCGTTTATTTGCCTTGAAAGACTATTATTGGTATCTGATAAGTCATTTTTAGTCCCTGCCAGTTCAAGAAGAATCCCTTTTCTGTTGTATGAATCTCTTGTTATTCTTATGTTATCCTCCAATATATCTGAAATCTTCTTGAATAGTCCATTTTCATTATACCTTTTAATTCTGTTTGATGAATCTTCATATTTATAATCAGATTCATTTGTCAAAAAATAAACTGTGCTTTCATAATCAGTTTCAAGGGCAGTTCTAAGCTTTGATTCATTCAGTTCAATTGTTCCATTTCTTGAAGTTGTAATACCTATATCATATGCCATCATCGATTTTCCGTTTACTTTTGAAGAAAAAGTATTTCTTAAATTATTAAAAAGGCTTCTTAATTCCGTACTATTTGCAAGAAGACCTTTTTGGGCATTCTCTTCCCATAATTTTATTTCATTTTCCGTCATTTCCTTTTTCTGATCATCTGTCAACGGAGTTATAGTATAATCCCTTTTCTCTGAAAATTTTTCATTTAAAAATTTGATGATTTCATTATAATCATTGACGAAGTTTTTGACATTTTCAATAATTGTATCCGTATCAATTTTTGTTTCTATTTTTATTGGATTTTCTGGATCATTATGTAATTTATTCAATGTTATATTTAGACCGTTTATACATAAAGTATTACTGTCAGTTACAACATCTTCACCGTCTATATTCAGTTTCGCATTTTTACCTTCTTCTCTGTGTGAGCCATTTATGCCTAATTTTAAGAAAATATTCCTACTCTCTTCATTCATTATAATATTGTTTGAAGATCCTTCCTTATTTGACGAAAGAGTAAATTTATCGCTTATTTCACTATAACTTAATTTGACATTTGCATTTGAATTATTTATTTTATTTATAAAGACATCCAATGTATCATCTTCTTTTAAAGTTTCTATAATAACTCCATTGATACTAAAGTTTATTAAATCATTGTTTGTGATTCCAAATATTTCTCTTATACTCTTATTTTTATAGTCTAAATTACTTGCCCCTGAAGCTATACCCATATTGTCCAATAAAGATTCTTTTTCAGGAACAGAAAACATCTTTAATGTATTTCCTTTTGAATCAAATATGAGTTGATCAGATGAAGTTTCGGCAATAATATTGTTATAATCTGATCCAAAAATATAAGAAATTTTTTCATTTAGAATATCTTTAAGGTTGCTTATATTTTCAACATCAGTCAGTTCGTCAGGTGATAATTCTATTATTTTTGCATTATTGTTTATGCTCAAAATAAAAGATAATCCTTCATTTTTTATATTGTTTAAATTAATATTTGTTGTTTTTATACCTTTCAAATTTGCTGTATCTCCAAACCAGGTATCTTTTGTCGCTAATTGAGTAATGCTTTTTATAGTCATGCTGCTATTCATTGGATTAAACCCTGAAACAGATACTATATCAGTATTTTTACCTTTAATTGAAGCAGTTGATATTCCTTTTTGGAAACCTGATTTGGACATTATATTAAAAGAACTCGTCAGATTAAAATATTTCAATTTTAGATCTGATAGCCTTGATATAATATCCCTGTAAGCATTTTGTTTCCAAATTGTAATTTGTTTATCCTGTTTTATTCTGTCTAATTTTAAACTTTCTGTTTTTATTAATTGTTTGACTGTTGAATCAACATCAAGTATTCCCGAAAAATTAGTGATTCGTGATAAAGTTGTCATTTTTCTTATCACCTCTTTAAGTTATTTGTTTTATATTTACGTAAGCAGTGAAAGAACGCTTTGCGGCGTGTTGTTTGCTTGCGAAAGCATAGCTTGTGCTGCTTGTAGTAATATGGAATTTTTTGTATATTTCATCATTTCTGAAGCCATATCGACATCCCTGATGCGAGATTCAGCTGCAGTCATATTTTCAGCAGATGTATTAAGATTTTTAATAGTGTATTCAAGCCTGTTTTGGAAAGCACCAAGATTTGCCCTTTGTTCTGATACTTCCTTTAATGCATTATCTATAGCCCCTAATGCCTTATTAGCTTCATCTGCTGTCGTCAGATTTGTTTCACTAAGCTTTGTTGCACCACCAAGAGCTGTTGCTCTCATATCTCCAATTGAAATTTCCATAGTTTGTCCACTGTTGGCTCCAATTTGTAATTTTATAGACCCAGCAGCTGTTATATCAAAAGTATTATTTTCAGTAATTTCAGATATTGAAGAATTAATTTCAACAGAAATTCCCATTGAAGAAAAGTTTATTGTTTTTGTATCAAACCCAGTAGGAGCTGCCCCATAATTCACGCTTTCCGTACGCCCACCCTGGGTCAGAGTTATTGTCTTATTATCAGCGTCAACTTCAAGTTTATATCCGTTTGCTGCTTCAGCTCCATTAGTTGTTATTTTTGTAATACCATTATTTGGGGAAAGGTTTGTCCCAACATTGCTTACACTTGAACTTAAAGATCCATTCAATAATTTTGTTTTATTAAATTCCGTATCATTGCCTATTCTTGTTATTTCAGTTACAAGAGCCTGATATTCCTTATCAAGTGCAGCTCTGTCTTCTGCATTTGTATTGGTATCATTTATAGCTTGTACTGTTATTTCACGCATTCTTTGAAGAATTGCGTGTGTTTCATTAAGGGCACCTTCTGCTGTCTGTATCAGAGAAATGCCATCCTGTGCATTTCTTGCAGCCATATTAAGCCCCCTGATCTGTGCTCGCATTTTTTCACTTATCGCAAGCCCAGCAGCATCATCCCCTGCACGGTTAATGCGAAGACCAGAAGATAGTTTTTCCATTGATTTAGATTGGGCTTCCGAAATTAAACCCAACATCCTGTGGGTATTGAAAGCCATTAAGTTGTTATTAATTCGCATAAAAAATCATCCTCCTTGATGAAAATTTTTTAAATTATGTATAATATATTGTATTTCCTTTTGTTTTTAAATTAACCAATATATGTCGTATATTGGTTTATATACTTTAAAATCCAATTATTGTAAACATTATAACAATTTATTAATATAAAAAATGTTATATTTTT
>JGI24709J26583_10004811_pt1 | contig 10062 bp, 9 predicted proteins | sample BioPla2DNA1_FD_26583 | JGI IMG/M metagenome (IMG submission 26583) | reverse complement strand
TTGTATGTATATGAATTATAAAATTNATTATTAATATAACATAAAAGGAGTGAACTTATGATTTCGAATCAAATTCTTCAAAGTACAATCGATGGATTAAAAGGAATAACTCGTATAGATATTTGCGTTATGGATACAGAAGGTAAGATATTAGCCACAACTATAGATAATGCAGATAAGTATGAGGATGCAGTATTAGCATTTGTATCTTCTCCAGCAGATAGTCAGTCTATTCAGGGTTATCAATTTTTCAAGGTGTTTGATGAGCACCAGCTGGAATTCATAGTCTTGGCTAAGGGGGACAGTGAGGATGTGTTTATGATCGGTAAGATCGTTTCCTTCCAGATCCAGAACCTTTTGGTGGCTTATAAAGAAAGATATGACAAGGATAACTTTATTAAGAATCTTTTACTTGATAACCTTCTTCTTGTGGATATTTATAATCGAGCTAAGAAGCTTCATATAGATACAGAGGCGAGAAGGGTTGTATATATTATTGAGACTAAAAATGAAAAGGATTCCAATGCTCTTGAAACTGTTCGAAGCTTATTCGCAGGTAAGACTAAGGATTTCATTACAGCTGTAGACGAGAAGAACATCATATTAGTTAAAGAGGTAAAGTCTACTGAGACCTATGAGGATCTTAATAAAACAGCAAAGGTTATTTTGGATATGCTTAATACAGAGGCCATGGTTAAGGTGCATGTGGCGTATGGAACAATCGTTAATGAGATTAAAGATGTGTCAAGATCTTATAAGGAAGCTAAGATGGCATTAGATGTTGGCAAGATTTTCTATAGTGAGAAAAATGTTGTTGCATATAATAACCTTGGAATTGGCCGTCTGATTTATCAATTACCTTTGCCACTTTGCAAGATGTTTATTAAGGAAATATTTGATGGTAAATCTCCTGATAGCTTTGATGATGAGACATTGGCTACCATCAATAAATTCTTTGAGAATAACCTTAATGTTTCAGAATCCTCAAGACAATTATATATCCACCGTAATACACTAGTATATCGTTTGGATAAGTTGCAGAAGACAACAGGTTTAGACCTTAGGGTATTTGAAGATGCCATTACATTTAAAATTGCATTAATGGTCGTTAAGTACATGAGGTATATGGAACAGATGGATTACTAGAATTAGACTGTTGTGAAACGACGTATAGATAAGTTTAAGGTTGTTTTACAACAGTTTTTGTTCATTTCCATTTATAAAAGGGGAATGTTCTTGCCGAAGTATGATAGAATATATAAAGAATGATATTGGCGAGAGGAGGATATGATGAAGAAGAATTTTATTAAAGGATTAATAACAGGAATAAGTAGTTCGTTAATTATATTTATCATTGTATCTGCTATTTATGTTATGGCTAATGGGAAGGTAGATGATGCAGATAAAGATAGAATTGAATCATTGGACTACAGCCAAGAGCAGCAAAGAGAAAGCTATAAGAATGTTGTGGATAAACTTACCGTTATGAAGATGATTGTGGATAATTATTTTCTCGAGGATGTTGATCCGGAGGCTTTTGCAGAAGGAATATATAAAGGCTTTATTAATAGCTTAGATGACCCATACTCCACCTATTATACTGTTGATGAGTATAAAGCTTTGATAGAAAGCTCTTCAGGAGTTTATCAAGGAATAGGCTCTACAGTAAGTCAAGATGTAAAAACAGGTATTATAACCATTGTAAAACCATTCAAATCTGGCCCTGCATTTGAAGCTGGTCTATTACCAGGAGATATCATTTACAAGGTTGAAGGTGAGGAAGTTACAGGGGTAGATTTGACTGAAGTGGTTAGTAAGATGAAGGGTAAAGAGGGCACCAAGGTTAATATAACCATAATGCGTGATGGAGAGACTAAGCCTTTAGACTTTACTATTACAAGAAGAAAGATTGAAGTTCCAACTATAGAATATAAAATGCTTGAAGACAAGATTGGATACATTATTATCAGTGAATTTGATAAGGTTACTGTATCACAGTTTTCTAAGGCGGTTGACGAGCTTGAAGACAATGGTATGAAGGGATTAGTGATTGATGTTAGAAGCAATCCTGGTGGACTTTTGGATGCGGTTGTTAAGATGTTGGATCGACTACTTCCTAAAGGATTAATAGTCTACACAGAGGATAAGTATGGTAATAGAGAAACAGAGGAAGCTAAGGATTCGATAAAACTGAATGTACCTTTGGCTGTTTTGATAAATGGCAATAGTGCCAGTGCATCAGAGATATTTGCCGGAGCAGTGCAAGATTACGAGATTGGGACTGTTGTGGGAACTACAAGCTTTGGTAAGGGTATTGTTCAAAAAGTAATTCCCCTATCAGATGGTACAGCCATTAAGCTGACTATTTCTAAATACTTTACTCCAAAGGGTCGCAATATACATGGAACTGGAATCAAACCAGATATAGAGGTTGAGCTTGACGAGGAGCTACTTAAGGAAGTGATTATTCCACTAGAGAAGGATAATCAGCTTCAGGAAGCTATAAAGGCTGTTAAAAAACAGATAAAATAAACTTAAGTAAAGATGGNATTAGCTTTCGAGATTCTAAACTATAATAAAATGAAGGGCTATGATTGAATGATCATAGCCCTTCATTTTTTATCACTGTTAAAGGTTCAGTATCTACTTCTATATCCTTAGCATTATCTTGTAGCTTAAGAGGTTCTTTGTCTTCTTCTAAAAGAGTATCCCATTCCTTGGGGTCTTTCTTAGACAAGCGCATATTCATGGCCATAGAATAAAGCTCCATATTATTCTCCATGAGATACTTTTGATCCTGTATGGGGACTGTATCTCCACTTACTATCCTAAGTGCAATCTGTAGACACTTAGCAAGGGTTTCGTGGGCTTTGCCTACAGCATCAGCCGATTCTTGAGCATGTTTTAGTCCATCCCGTAATTGGGAATAATAGTCGCTTATTTTGCTCTCTAGCTTTTCATCTGCTTCTACTTCTTCTGCTAGGTGATTAGTGGGAAGCTCATAATCTAGGGTCGTATTTTCTCTGGACTTAGATTTGGGTATAAGCTTATATATGTCATTTGTTTTATCAAAGATATTTATAATATTATCTGAACTCAAACTGATACCTCCCTTTATAAAAAGTTTAATATTCCGATAAGGAATGTTTTAAATTCTACTTATATAAATTGTCGGTCTCTTGAAGAAAAAAATTAATAATTAGTATTAGAAATAAATCTCTCTCATGTCTATTAAATGAAGTGCATCTCAATAACAATAATTTTTTATCAATAGCTATAAGGATATAATATATTTTGCCGATAGATAATATAGAGTAAAATTAAAGATTAGGTGGTGATTAGATGCGTATAGATGCATTTAACAAGGTTAGTGAGTTATACAAAGCCAATAAGATTAAAACTACATCCAATGTTAAGGGTAATTGTGTTACCGATAAGCTAGAGATTTCACAGATTGCTAAAGACTATCAAATTGCTAAAAAAGCTTTAAAATCTGTTTCTGATGTTAGAGAAGATCTTGTGAAGGATATTAAGCAGCGTATGGCGACTGGTACTTATGATGTTAGTGCCAATGAAGTGGCTGATAGACTAGTTGATAAGTACTTTGATGAGTTGGCTTAATAAGGGCAAGAGAAAAGAGGTTAATTGTGGCAAGCTTGATTGAAGAATTAGTCCATGTATTAGAAAAGGAAGCAGATTTCTACCAACAACTTATTCCTATGTCTTACGAGAAAACTAAGATTATTGTTCGAAACGATGTAATGGCTCTTCAGGAGATTACAGAGAAGGAACAACTAATTATTGAGCAGGTCAATGCTCTTGAAAGAAAAAGAGTCGAGATTATGGATAATATTAAGATTGTATTAAATAGGAAGTCTGCTTCCATTAATCTTAGGACTCTTATTGGGTTATTGGATAATCAACCCCAAGAGCAGAATGAATTGTCAGTGCTACATGACAAGCTTAACAATTCTATTCATCAATTAATTGAGATCAATAATAGAAATAAGTCTTTAATCGAAGAATCTCTTGAGATGATAGAGTTTAATATGAATGTTATACAGGGGAGCAATTTGGCATTAGGTGATAATACCTATACTAAGAAGGCTGGACAGTACAATGGGACCCCCCCTGGAAGTGGAATGTTTGATGCGAAGCAATAGTCGTATTATTATAGAAGATTTAGNTANGAATAAAGATTAGATTGAAATTCAAAGATTTTCAATCGCAANTTTGTGCCTTTGGCCCAAAGTTTGCAACTTAAGAAGAAAGGTATGGTTTTTAATAATGGGTTCATTTGGTAGTTTGTCTATAGGAGTTTCAGGTCTCAATATAAGTCAGAATGCTTTGAATACTACGGCCCATAACCTTGCCAATGTTGATACCAAAGGTTATGTAAGGCAGCAGGTAGTTCTTAAGGATTTTGGTTATGTTAAATGGGGTGAGAATCATCTCTCTACTCTGCAGAAGGGATTAGGAGTTGANTTTCTAGCCGTTAGGCAAGTTAGAGATACTTTTTTAGATAAAGCTTTTCGTCAGGAAAGTGGACGGGAGGCCTATTATGATGCTCAGTATCAGGCGGTTGTTGAGATAGAGGGATTGTTTGGCGAGATGGAAGGGGTAGCATTTCAAGATTCTATTAATAATCTTTGGGTATCTATCCAGGAGCTTGCTAAGGAGCCTGATGGAATTGTACCCAGAGCATCCTTTGTTCAGTCAGCTGTTTCCTTTATTGAACGAGCTGATAATATTTACCATCAGCTAAAGGATTATCAATTGAATTTAAACACTAAGGTCAAAGATATGGTTGGGCGTATCAATGAGATTGGTGAAGAGATAAAATCATTAAACTTCAGCATAAGGCATTACGAAAGTAATGATGTTGAGAATGCCAACGATCTAAGGGATGCGAGAAATCTTCTACTTGATGAACTTGGTAAATTAGTGAATATTACTTATCGTGAGGATCCAGATGGAATTGTAACGGTTAATGTGGAAGGAACCACCTTTATAACTGAAGATAAGGTTTTCTACATGGGAGTTGAAAAGGCTAACCCAGGATCTGATATATTAGTTCCTGTATGGCCTTCACATAAAGGAGCTAAGGTATTTAATTTTAATAGAGTACCCTCATCAGAAGCTAATACTGATATAGGAAATTTAAAGGGTCTTCTTATTGCTATGGGTGATGAACATGCTAATTATAAGGATATTCCTATTAGGCTGACCCCAGAGGGTGAGAATCCTGCTAATGATGAGGAGTATAAGAAANAACTTGAGAAATACAATCTTCGTACTGCTCCATCTACAATTATGAGCGTACAAGCAGAGTTTGATCAATTGATTCATGGAATCGTTACTTTGATTAATGATACATTGTGTCCTAATAAGACAGTGACAGTACAAGAAGGAGGAGTAGCAGTCGAAATCCAAATTCTTGATGAAGATAAGGCTCCTATTACTGCCAATGGTGATAAAGGAATTGAGCTTTTTAAAAGGAAATCCCTAGATCGTTATGAAAAAAAAGAATTGATAGATGAAGACGGCAACCCATTTGATGCATATGTTTATAATGGAGAAGATAGTAATGATGCCTTATATACTCTAGGTGAAATTGAGGTAAATCCTTTAATTTTAGATGATTATGCTAACATAGCTCTTTCTTCTAAATCGGGAAATGGGGATTATGATATAGATGCTGTAGAAGCTCTTATTACAAGATGGCAGGAGCCATTTGCTACTCTAACCCCCCATACCCTAACATATTATAACGTTACTGGGTATTATAATGCATTTATATCAGGATTAGCTAATCGTGGAGAACAATATCATTCTATTAGTACTAACCAAGCTACTATGGTTGCAAATATAGATAATAAAAGAATGGAAATTACTGCAGTATCTTCAGACGAGGAGTTAACGAATTTGATTAAATTTCAACATTCATATAATGCAGCGGCTAGGTATATTAATGTAATTGATGAAATGCTGGAACACATAATAATGAGATTGTAAAGGCGGTATAAATATGGGTTCAACGTTTTTTGGATTAAATATAGGAAAGACAGGATTATATGCTTATCAAGCAGCTCTTGATACAACTGCCCATAATATAGCTAATGGAGAGACCAATGGCTATAGTAGGCAGATTTTAAACATGCAGGCGGGAAACGCTTTACGTGTTAATAGTTCATATGGTATGGCAGGTACAGGAGTTGATGTAAAGGGTGTCACACAGATGCGTGATGAGTATTATGATGTTAAATTTCGCACTAACAATACAATATTCGGAGGATATGCTAGCAAAAGCCACTATATGACAGAGCTAGAAAATTATTTTAATGAGATTAGTGTAGAAGGTTTTACATCAGCATATGGTGCCTTAAGAGATAGCTTGCAGGAATTAACTAAAAATCCATCCAGCCTAACGGTTCGGACCCAGGTGACTAACTATGCAGAAAGTCTAGCAGAGTATTTCCAATCTATTGCTCAGAACCTTATTAGTACACAGGAGGAATGTAACTTTGAGATAGGCAATACAGTAGATAAGATAAACTCCTTTGGTCAGCAGATAGCATCCTTGACTAAACAGATCAATTCATTAGAGATAAGGGGAGGCACAGCTAATGATCTTCGAGATCAAAGAGCCCTATTAGTAGATGAGCTGTCAGAATTGGTTAATGTCACCGTTGTTGAAAATAGAGCTAAAGAGATGGATGAGCTTACCACCTATTATCTTATGATAGATAACCAAACCTTAGTTGATGGGATTACCTCTAATTCCCTAATAGCTGTTCCAAGGGATTACAAGATTAACCAAGATGATGCTAAGGGTTTGTACGATATAAAATGGCAGAATGGTCAAAAATTTAATTCAAATAGTGCAACCTTGGGTGGCTCGCTAAAAGCCTTATTTGAAGTAAGGGACGGTAATAATGGTGAGAACTTTAAAGGAAAAGTTTCTTCTGCAAGTAATGAGCTTGGTGTAGTTATGAGTGATGGTTCAACTAAAAACATAACCCGAGTTACAATTAATGTTGCTAATATTAATGCAGTTGAAAAGTTGAACATAGCCCCAGAAGGAATTCTGACTATACATAATAAGGCATATAACTATACAGGCTTTGAAGTTGTAATTAATGATGATGGAACATATTCATATACATTTGAATTAGAAGAGTTTATTGATGAAGGTGACCTTGACCAATTTGACGGACTATCTGTTTCTATTGGTAAAGGAATTAAATATAAAGGTATCCCATATTATATGGCCCAGATGAATGAGCTTCTTAGAACATATTCAAGGGAATTTAACTTGATACATAGAGATGGTAAAAATCTCGACAATGAATGGGGTAGTGACTTCTTTACCTGTAACAATATTGTAAGTGGAAGGAATTATTCATTTGGTCCTCTAAAAGGTGATGCTGATTATGACACTTATAATCATAAGGTTTTCAATTCTGGCACTGGAAGCTATCATACAGTAGTAGAAGATGATGAACCCCTTTACGGATCCTATTACTTCTTAACTGCTAGGAATTTTGCGGTGAATAAAGAGCTAACCAATGATCCAAGTAAACTAGCGGCAGCTAGTGATGTAGTAAATGGTGTTGAGAATAATGATATTGCTGAACGTTTACTTGCCCTAAAAAATGAAAAGATATTTATCCAAGGAACTACAGAAGGTTTCTTCCAGACATTTGTTGCAGAAATAGGTATTGATTCGAAAAAAGCACAAAACTTTGCTAATGCACAGGAAAACATAAAAAAGGCTATCGATAACCAGAGGCTTTCCATATCTGGTGTAGATGTAGATGAGGAAGCTATGAACCTAGTTAGATATCAAAATGCATATAATATGTCTGCCAAGGTGATTTCTGTGATGGATGAGATATATAACAAGCTCATTAATGAGATGGGGGTTTAATAAATTATGAGAATAACTAACAAAATGATGACTAATAATATGATGAGTAATATCAACAAGAATAAGTATAACATGTCAATTCTTGAGCAACAGTATTCCTCTGGTAAGAAGATTCAAAGGCCCTCTGAGGACCCAATTATAGCAGTTAGGGCTCTTAAGCTTCGGACAAACCTTTCTGAATTAAAGCAGTATCATGAGAAAAATATTCCTGATGCATTTGCTTGGCTTGATCTTACAGAGAGCGCTATTACTACAATCAATGGTAGACTGGGTGAGATTAATACCCAATGCGTATATGGTGCAACTGATTCTTTAACTGCTTTTGATAGATCTGCTATCGTTCAGAACTTAATAGAGATGAGAAATCAGATATATAATGAAGGTAATGCTAATAATGCTGGAAGATATGTATTCACAGGATATAAGACGGATAGCTCTCTTACATTTCTAGAGGGTACAACAGATTATAGCTATGAGATTACTGAAAGTCAGTCCGGAGAAGATATACTTTTAGGTAGCACGGTTAAAGGAAGCTATAGTTTAAAGGATTTTGAAGATGTAAATCAGGACTTTGAGGATGCTCCAAAATTAGTTGATTATCGAAGGATACAATTATCCTATGATAAGCTAGATCCATCTGTTGATCCTGCAATAAGTTTAAAGTTTACTTTGACAAAGGGAGATGCAGCTGTAGATTTCGCTGATACATTAATTACAACAACCTCAATTACAGATACTAGTATAGATAATCACTATGAACCAGACCCAGACGAGATACATTATATTCCGGAGACAGGCGAGCTTATTCTTGGAGCTAATGTATATAATGATTTGAAAAATGCCCATAACATTGATATAACATATAATAAGAGTAGCTTTGATGATGGAGAACTTAAGCCAGAGCATTATTTTGATTGTAAGAGGACCAATACTGTAACATCAGATTATGCTGAATTTGTAAGACCTGAGGTCAAACAAGAAATAAAGTATGAGATCAATTACAACCAGAAGCTAACCATTAATACTGAAGGCATAGAGGTGATTTCTCACAAGCTAGGAAGAGATATAACGGAGATACTTAATAGAGTAGATGACGTTGTGGAGACTGAAGGGAAGATAGCAGAAGTTGAAAAAAGACTTGAGGATACTAGCCTAAGTGATGAGGATAGAAAAAAATATGAGGCACTTCTAGGACAATTGGAAACTGAGCTTGTTCTAAAGAAAGAAATAATGCAGGAAGCATTTACACAAGGAATTAGGACTTCTGAAAATGAGCAGACCAGAGTGAATATGGCGGCAGCGGATTTGGGTAGTAGATATGTACGCTTGGAATTAACAGAGAATCGACTGGCTAGTCAGAAGGTGGATTTTAAAGATTTAATGAACGAAAATGAAAATGTTAACATAGTAGATACAATAATTGCATTTGGCTCTGCAGAGGTAATATATAATGCATCTCTAAATGCTGCTTCGAGAATTGTACAGAATTCACTACTTGATTTCTTAAGATAAATTACAAGGGGAGGTTTAAGTAATGCGGGTAATGACAAAGCACTTTGGTGAGATTGAGCTTGACGAAAGCAAAATAATAAATTTTCCAAGTGGTATATTAGGTTTTGATAATTATAAGGAATTCACCATTTTGTATGATAATGAAGAAGGAGAAAGACCAGATATCTCGTGGTTACAAAGTATAGATGAACCATCTTTGGCCATTCCCATTATGAGTCCCTTTCTAGTAATGGAAGAATATAATCCTGAGGTAGAGGATGAACTACTTAAACCCCTAGGGGATATGAAACCAGATAACATGATTGTCTTAGTGTCTGTCACTGTACCATCTGATGTAACAAAATTATCTGCCAATATGAAGGCTCCTTTTATTATTAACGCTGAAACAAAAAAGGGTATTCAGATTATTATAGAAAAAGGGGATTATGAGATAAAGTATCATTTCTATGAGAAGCTTGCAGCTATCAAAGAAGCAAAGGAGGGCCAATAATGTTAGCCCTATCAAGAAAAATTAATGAATCCATAATGATTGGCAATGAAATAGAAATCACAATTCTAGAAGTGAAGGGTGATCAGGTTAAGATTGGCATTAATGCACCTAAATCTATTCCAATATACCG
>JGI24709J26583_10004810_pt1 | contig 10063 bp, 7 predicted proteins | sample BioPla2DNA1_FD_26583 | JGI IMG/M metagenome (IMG submission 26583) | reverse complement strand
CCGACACTAACACCAACACCAACACCAACGCCGACACCAACGCCGACACCGACACCGACACCGACACCGACACCGACATCAACCGCAAAGATCACAGGTTCAAAGTTTGTGAGATTTGAATCCAGTAACTATCGTGGACATTATATAGGGGTTGATTCATTCATTGCTTGTATTGCTTCGTATGAGGAGTCTGTTGAAGATTCTGTATTTAAAATAGTTCCCGGACTTGCAGACCCAAGTTGTGTTTCCTTTGAGTCGAAGAATTATCCGGGGTATTACTTAAAACATGAAAACTTTGAAGTTATTCTTAAAAAATACGAGGATACGGACTTATTCAAAGAGGATGCAACTTATAGAGTTGTACCGGGTTTGGCGGATGAAAACGGGGTTTCTTTCCAATCCTATAATTATACTTATAGGTATATTAGGCATAGGGATTTTAACCTTTATATAGAAAACATAGAAACCGATCTTGATAGAGAGGATTCGACATATATTAAAATTGAAGTTGAGTAACATTGCAAATAAATTAATTGATTCAAATTACCAACTTAAAACATATACATGTCTCGTATAAGTGAAACGGTTGAAATTATATAAGGGAGGGATGTGTGGACTTAATATATTGGGCAAAATAGCTTAGGATTAATTTAGGCACAACACTAAGAAGTCTGTTTGGTAAAGGTTTCTTATTTAATAATTTTAGGGGGTATTAACATGTGCAATTTAAAAAGACTACAAATCATAGCTCTTGCTTTATTAGTCGTGTTGACTCAGGCTTTTTGCTTTACAATGATGGCAGATGCAGCAGAAACGGCTACGATAGATTTATCGGCGGAAAGACAATTAATCCGCGGTTTTGGAGGAATGAATCACCCGATTTGGATTAGTGATTTGACAGCAGAACAAAGAGAAACCGCTTTTGGTAATGGAGAAGGGCAGTTGGGTTTTTCTATTTTAAGAATTCATGTGGACGAGAACAGAAATAACTGGTCTAGGGAATTAGCAACTGCAAAAAAAGCGATTGAAAAAGGGGCAATTGTTTTTGCCTCGCCATGGAATCCACCGAGTGATATGGTTGAGTTTTTCACCCGAAATGGTGTGCCGAATCAAAAAAGACTTAGGTACGATAAATATGCAGCGTACGCACAGCATCTTAATGATTTTGTTGCATATATGAAGAATAATGGTGTGGATTTATATGCTATTTCTGTCCAGAATGAGCCGGACTATGCCCATGAGTGGACATGGTGGACTCCACAGGAAATGCTTCGCTTCATGAAAGAATATGCGGGGTCTATCAATTGCAGGGTAATGGCACCGGAGTCATTTCAATATTTGAAAAATGTTTCTGACCCAATTTTGAACGATCCCCAAGCCCTTGCCAATCTGGATATACTTGGTGCCCATTTTTACGGTACCAGTGTCAATAATATGCCCTATCCCCTTTTTGAACAAAAGGGAGCAGGAAAAGATCTCTGGATGACCGAGGTTTATGTTCCGAACAGTAACAGTAATTCGGCTGATCGATGGCCGGAAGCATTAGAGGTTGCCCATAATATGCATAATGCTTTGGTAGAGGGTAATTTTCAGGCATATGTATGGTGGTATATCCGCAGGAATTATGGTCCGATGAAAGATGACGGTACTATAAGTAAGCGGGGTTATATGATGGCTCATTATTCTAAATTTGTTCGTCCCGGATATGTAAGGGTTAATGCAACAAAGAATCCGACGTACAATGTGTATGTATCCGCTTACAAGAAGGATAATAATGTTGTGGCTGTAGTTATAAATAAGAGTACCGAATCTAAGACAATTAATATATCTGTTCCGGGAGGGAAAATACGGAAATGGGAAAGGTATGTTACCACAGGTTCAAAAAATCTTAGGAAAGAATCGGACATAAATACATCAGGGGATACTTTCCAAATAACTTTAGAACCTCAAAGTGTCACAACCTTTGTAAGTGAAGCGGGTGGCACAGATGTACCAGATGAAAGAAGTGCTTTTTCGCGGTTGGAAGTTGAGGAGTATAACGATATTAAATCTTCTACCATTCAAACAGTAGGCACTGCGGGCGGCGGCCAAGGTTTGGGATATATTGAAAACGGCGATTATACACTTTATAAAAACATTGATTTTAAAGATGGTGCAACATCCTTTACTGCTCTTGTCACAACAACTGCGGATACATCTATCGAGCTGCGGTTAGACAGCCCAACTGGAACTCTCGTAGGTACATTACCGGTGGTATCAACTGGTGGCTTTAATGCATACGAAGAGCAAAGCTGTAATATTAACAAAGTTACAGGGAAACATGATTTGTACCTTGTATTTAAAGGTGCTGTAAATATTGACTGGTTTANATTCGGCGAAGGTAGCACTGTAGGTAGCAAAGGTGATGTTAACGGTGACGGAGAAATTGACTCGACGGATGTAACATTGTTGAAAAGGTATTTACTTAGAAAGACATCCCTTACGGGAGATAATTTTTCCAATGCTGATACTAATGGGGATGGTGAAGTTGACTCCACCGACCTTACATTGCTGAAACGATATATACTTCGGAAGATAACTTCTTTCCCGGTATAGATTATTTATAAAATCATAAACTATATTAAGCATTATTATCTCTCCTATTACATATATAGATAACAAAACCTCCGAAAGGTACTTGAATTGCTTTTCGGGGGTTTTGTTATTAACTTATTATCATTTTACTCAATCCAAAGGAGACACCGACCAAATAAATAAAGTTACCGATCGACCTGTATTTTCCTATAGTCAAAGATTTCATGTTTAAATTTAATCTTACAAAGCAAATAATATATGAAAGGCTATAGTTAATGGTTACAGTATCAAGTATAACAGTTAATGAAATGGGGAAAAGAATGCTAAAGAATAAAAGGCTTTTTTTAGCCTCGATTATATTAATATTGACTTTAGTGGGATCGGCCGCATGTATAAATCTCAACAGGAATCGTGACAATCGGAGCATGCGGGGCGAAGAGAATAGAAACAGCCAAATTAAATATTCACAGCAAAATACCAATAAAGATAACAATGCAGAGAATCCATCTACAGCAAAACCTGTAAAAAATGATGTGAAGGTAAAGGGCGTTTATGTTACAGGAACTTCAGCAGGAAATAAAAAGTATATGGAAAAGCTTGTAGATCTTATAAACACAACAGAGTTAAACGCTGTGGTAATCGATGTAAAAGAGGATGGAAGAGTTAATTATCTGTCGCAGATAAAGAGTGTAAAGGATATTGGTGCTCACCACCAGTTGTATGATGTGGATGAAGTATTAAAGCTGTTGCATGATAATGGGATTTACGTAATTGGAAGAATTGTTTGCTTCAGGGACAACTACCTTGCTCAAAAACGGGCGGATTTAGCCGTAAAACGCAAGAATGGTTCAGTATGGAGGGAGAACGGCAGTATTGCATGGACAAACCCTTATAACAGGGAAGTATGGAAATACAACATTGATATTGCAAAGGAAGCGGTGGAAAAGGGGTTTGATGAAATACAGTTCGATTATGTAAGGTTTCCTGCAGTGAGCGATAAAGAGGTTAATTACGGAGAAAATACTCCACCGAAAGCTGATGCGGTATCCGGTTTTCTCAAGGAGGCAGCTGTGGAAATCAACAAACTTGGGGTACCAGTTTCAGCAGATATATTTGCTATTGTCTGTGAGACTCCGGGAGACCGGGAGGGTATAGGTCAGGTTTTAGAGGGTGTTGGAATGGATATAGACTGTATATCTCCAATGATATATCCGTCCCATTATGCCAATGCTTCAAACGGCATGATGGGTAACGGAGTCGGACAATCTATAAACGGCATAATGTTCAAAGCCCCTGATTTAAAACCCTATGAGGTTGTTTACAATGTCCTTTTAAAAACAAAGGAAAGAATATCAAAGGTGGATGGTTACAGGGCAAAGGTCAGGCCATATCTTCAGGACTTTACAGCCTCATATTTGCTGAAGGGTTACTACCAGACCTATGGCCCAAAGCAGGTCAGACAACAGATAAAGGCAGTGTATGATGCCGGATATGAGGAATGGATTTTGTGGGATGCGGCAAACACATATACGGAGTCTGCTTTTTTGAAGGAATAAATTTCTTTTAAAAAAAATAAAACTTATATTGTTATATTCTCGTCTAAATAGTATTATAAATATAAACATGTTATACTATTATTAATCAATTTCAGTTATGGAATTTGTTTGTTAGTGAAATGACTAAAAACAAAAACGAAAGGCTTGGTGCCTTTGAGTTTTTGTACTGCTATGGTTAATAATAGTGGGCACATCTAATAATTAAAGAATCTATAGGGGGTCAATATGTCAATTAAAAACAAAAGAAAAATTTTATTTAGCAGGTATTTTTTAGTAGCTTTACTGTCACTGTCACTTATTCTTTCATTGAGTGCATGTAAGGGTAAAGAGGTTGATGTTAACAATCCTTTACCGGATAAAACAGTGGCAGATAATGATGGTGATGACGTACAGGAGACAGAACCACCGGAAGAAGTAAGTCCAACTCCAACCATTACTCCTGATGAATCTGTGCCGGCAAAATCGGATATCAAGGTAAGGGCTTTGTACCTCACGGGATGGACAGTTGGGGGCGATGACAGGCTTAACCATTATGTTGAGCTTGCAAAAAATACCGAGATTAACTCTTATGTAGTTGATATCAAGGATGATGACGGATATGTGGGATATGAGTCTAATGTTCCAGCTGTGAGGGAAATAGGTGCTTGGATGAACAAGTATAATGTGGATAAGGTACTAAAAGCATTTCATGACAATGACATTCATGTTATAGGAAGACTTGTATGCTTTAAGGATCCTATGCTCTCATCAAAGAAGCCTGAGTTGGCAGTTAAGAATGTCAACGGCGGTTTGTGGAAAGACAACCACAATCTAACATGGTTGGATCCTTACAACAAGGATTCATGGCCGTATTTGATTGACATAGCAAGAGAAGCGGTTGAAAAGGGTTTTGATGAGATTCAGTTTGACTATATCAGATTCCCGAATGACGGAAGCAAAAAGTCAATGAACTTTAATAGCAACGGTAAGGAAAAATATGAAGCTATAAATGAGTTTCTCGCTTATGCAAGACAGGAGCTTCCCGGTGTTGTTTTGTCGGCAGATGTATTTGGAATAATCCTGGAGAGCCCGGCTGATACCGAAGATATAGGTCAATACCTGGAGTATGTCGGAAAAGATGTTGCTTATATATCTCCAATGGTATATCCTTCACATTACGCTGTCGGACAGATAGTTAACGGTGTTCAGTTTATGAAACCGGACCTTGACCCATATGGAGTTGTATACCAGAGCCTTGTTAAATGCAAGGACAGACTTTCAAAAGTGGAAGGCTACAAGGCAGAGGTTAGGCCGTATATTCAAGACTTTACAGCCTCATGGCTTGGAAAGGGTTATTATCAGTCATATGGTCCCCAACAGCTAAGAGAACAGATTAAAGCGGTGTATGATGCAGGCTATGAGGAATGGATATGCTGGGATGCCAACAACACCTATTCGGAAACGGCATTTTTAAAAGATTAAACAAAAGATTTGAATAATTAAAACAGGGTGCATAATATGCACCCTTTAAATATGCAATTAATACCTAGATACAAGTTTTTAGTTTTTTATAAAACCGTAAATTATTATGGCATAGTATCGGTAAAAAAGAATACAAAAAAATCCGATATCTCATTTATTCTTACAATATGCAGAAATGACGATATCGGATGTTTTTCGTTTATTTGGAGCCAATAACATTTATTATTGTAGACGGTACAAACAAGGGGCTGTTTCCAATCCCTAGCTTGGTTGTCATAGAACTCAGCTTATGCATACCCATCTTTGATAAAAATACAGCAATGGGCCAGGCATGTGAAGAAATAAATATCTGGATATTCTTAAAACCATTTTGCTTCAATAACCGTGATATTGAATCGTGGTTATATAAGCAAACATGTTCCGGAGGAATAAAAAACGGCCATTTTTTTCCCAATACTTTGTACCACATTCCGCCTATAAAAGGAGTGGAAACAACTAAACGTCCCTTTGGAGTCATGTAGTTTTCTATTTCCTTAATAAATGCATTGGGATTGTAAACATGTTCCAGAACACTGAAAGTAATTACGCAGTCAAATTTGTTGACCGAATTGTCAGGCACAGCTTCAAGTCCACCGCAATAAACATTGTCTGCATACTTTTTTGCATGATTAACCGCTTCACTGGAAAAATCCGTTCCAATCCTGTAGTCAAAAAAATCTTTTGCTTCATCCAATAAAAAACCGAAACTGCAACCGATTTCCAGGAGTTTTCCCCCGGTTGCATTTCTCTTGTGCAATTCTTTCATATACTTGGAAAAAGTACTGCGTAAAGCCTTTTCCTGTATCTCATATCCTGTTCCTGCACTGTATTGTGTATAGAAACTGTCTTGTGCGTAATATGACAATAATGACTTTTCATTAAGCTTGGGGTTCAAATACACCAGCTGACATTCATTACACTTGTTGTATTTGTACGAATTTATTTCATATACAAAACTGCCGGATTCATTATTACATAAAGGACAGGGAGTATTTTCAAAGGAATCTTTGTCAGGAAGGTGTCCTTTAAACGACATATTTTTTTTCACCGCCTTAAATGATTTCTTGTCAAACACTGAACTAAAATGTAAGGTTCTGTGCTAAAAAAGACTAATAACATATTAATTGTACCTTATTTTCTCTATATAAGTCAAATTATGATGGTTATACGGGTGCATTAAATAAATGTGAAGAAAAATATTCCAGAAACTAAAGTTACGCAAGTTTAGAGCCTGTAAATACTCCGTGGGGTCGAGCAAAACTCACTTCGTGAGAATGGATGCTCTCCCTTTCCACGTCGTATAAACAGGCTCTACAACTTGCTTCACATTGTTTCTTCCACATTGTTTCTTCACTTAAATAATATGCACCCTCACAACGGGTGCGTGATTCATATTTTTACCTTGACTTGTCCTGAATAAATGATACAATATACAGTATCACACTAATAAATAACATACAAAATGTAGTGATTCGTATAGAGGGGGATAGCAATGGAATTATGCGAGAATGCGATAAAAGTTTTGGAGAAGAGATATCTTGCGAAGGATGAGAAAGGCACGCTCTTGGAAACTCCAAAAGACATGTTCATGAGGGTCGCAAAAGCTGTTGCTGAGGCAGACAGAGAGTTTGTTTCAGTAAAGGAGCTTGAAAGTATCGAGCAGGATTTCTATAAAATGATATCGGGACTTGAATTTTTACCCAATTCGCCCACACTCATGAATGCAGGCAGGCCATTGGGACAATTAAGTGCGTGTTTTGTGCTGCCTATTGAGGACACAATGGAGGGTATATTTGAAACCATAAAGAATGCCGCACTTATACATAAAAGCGGTGGCGGCACCGGGTTTAGCTTTTCGCGTTTGAGACCGAAGGGTGCTTCGGTTAACTCTACAGGAGGAGTCGCAAGCGGTCCTATCAGTTTTATGAAGGTGTTTAATGCAGCTACGGAGGCGGTGAAGCAGGGAGGTACCAGAAGGGGTGCCAATATGGGAATACTTCGTGTTGACCACCCTGATATTATGGACTTTATTTGCTGTAAAAAGAATAATGCGGATATTACGAATTTCAATATCAGTGTGGGTATTACAGAAGAATTTATGAATGCCGTTGAGAAGGGCGAGGATTATAATCTGGTGGAGCCGCATACCGGCAGAATTACCGGAAAGCTTAATGCAACGGATGTATTTGAATTAATAGTTGATATGGCATGGAATAACGGTGAACCCGGAATAATCTTCTTGGACAGGCTGAATAAAGGCAATGTAACACCGGAAATAGGAAAAATTGAAAGCACGAATCCCTGCGGAGAGCAGCCATTATTGCCTTATGAAGCTTGTAATCTCGGTTCTATCAACCTGAGCATTATGGTAAAGAAAAATAACGGGGTTATGGAAGTCGATTACGGCCGTCTCGGGAAAACCGTTAGAAAAGCTGTTCATTTTCTTGACAATGTCATCGATGTCAACCAGTACCCATTGCCTGAAATAACCGAAATGACCAGAGGTACGAGAAAAATTGGTCTTGGTGTTATGGGCTGGGCGGACTTGCTCTGCAAGCTTAATGTACCGTATAATTCCCAGAAGGCTATCAACCTTGCAGAAAAGGTAATGCATTTTATACAGGAGGAGTCGAGAAAGGCTTCAATTGAATTGGCAGAAACAAAGGGAGTATTTCCCTATTATGATAAGAGCATTTATAAGGACCTTGGTATTAGGGTGAGGAATGCTACCACTACAACTATTGCCCCTACTGGTACCCTCAGTATAATTGCAGGGGTATCGAGCGGGATTGAACCTCTGTTTGCCATTTCTTATATAAGAAATGTTATGGACAATGATGAACTTATTGAGGTAAATCCATTGTTTAAGGAGATAGCCACTAAAAAAGGGTTCTATTCGGATGACTTGATGAAAAGGATAGCTAAGACCGGTTCAATAAAGGGATTTGATGAAATACCCGCTGATGTTCAGGAGGTTTTTGTAACATCCCATGATATTTCTCCCGAGTGGCATGTAAAAATGCAGGCTGCTTTCCAGAAGTACACTGACAATGCAGTATCCAAGACTGTGAATTTAAGAAATGAGGCAACCAGAAAGGATGTATCTGATGTATACTGGCTTGCGTACAAGACAAACTGCAAGGGTGTAACCATTTATCGTGACGGAAGCAGAGATATGCAGGTGCTGAACATTGGAAAGGTAAACAAAAAAGAAAGCAATTCCGATGATCAAACAGTTTCAAGCATAGCACCGAGACCAAGGCCGGAGATAGCTACCGGATTTACCGAAAAAGTAAAGATTGGCTGCGGCAATTTGTATGTAACCGTTAATTATGACGAAAAGGGTATTTGTGAGGTGTTTACAAATACAGGACGGGCAGGAGGATGTCCTTCACAGTCTGAGGCAACGGCAAGGCTGGTGTCCATTGCACTTCGCTCGGGTGTTGACCACAAATACATTATAGAACAGTTAAAGGGAATCAGATGTCCCTCAACAATAAGGCAGAAGAGCTTAAAGGTAATGTCATGCCCTGATGCTATCGGAAGGCTTATTGAGAAGGTTGTTAAATTCCAAAACGGCAATAAAAATGTCTCAAGTGAAGCTTCAATTACTGATGAACAGAGGTTTCAGCGTCCCACAGCAAAAACTTCCTGTCAATCCGTGGACAATCCGTTAGAGGCGGAAGACGAAAGTCAGGTTTTTGATGACCCGGAAGTGCCGGATAATCTTATAAAGACTGAGTGCCCCGAGTGCGGAAAGGAACTTGAGCATGAAGGCGGCTGTGTGGTCTGTAGACACTGTGGATATTCAAAGTGCGGTTAAATCCGCACTTTTCTCTTTATATTAAGTTTATCGAAGTCGTAGCATTATCAAAGTATTTTATCTCTTAATAAATCTCCTTTTTTTTCGGTCATGAAGAAAAAAATAAACTTAATATGATATGATAGAATATATTTGTGAGGTCTTATAGAACGTAAAAAAATACAATTACATTGGAAAGGAAGGGATAATGAATGAAAAAAATAATTACTTGCAGCCTTTTATGTGTGCTCTTGTCATCTTGCACGGGTCAAAATATATCGGATAAGAATAAAGACAAAACATTGCCGACATCAGGTACAATTGGGGTGAATAATATAGGTTTTCAGACCAGTACTCCAGCCAAACCCAATGCAGTTGAAGATAATAATACGAATTTGCAAGAGAATACACCTACACCTTCTGAAACGGCTACAACTAATATTGACGATAGTATAGATAACACAAAATATAATAAATACTTGGATTTTTTAAATGTAGACGGTGAGGTATTAGATTGCATAACAGATGATATCACGGTGAAATCATGAAGGAAGATTAAGCCATGGCATAAATTACAGATAAACTTTATTGAGCCTTTGTAGTAAGATATTACCCATAGATAATGAAAAGT
>JGI24709J26583_10004809_pt1 | contig 10063 bp, 10 predicted proteins | sample BioPla2DNA1_FD_26583 | JGI IMG/M metagenome (IMG submission 26583) | reverse complement strand
AAATGAAGTGTTGTTCAAAACACTTCATTATATCATATTATCTCCAAAATCCTTAATCATTTCTTCTAAAATAATTATTGCAGTTTCTTCAATAGCTCTACTCGATACATCTATTACCTTACAATTTAACTTCTCCATAATTTCTTTTGAGTATTCAATCTCTTCCCTAATTCTCTCAACATTTGCATAATGGGCTGAATCGTCTAAACCAAGAGCCTTCAGTCTTTCTCTTCTTATTTCAATTAGTTTTTCAGGATTTGCTATCAGGCCAAATATCCTTCTATTATCTTTTTCAAATAGTTCTTTAGGAGCTGATACTTCTGGTACCAAAGGAACATTTGCAACTTTATAATTCTTATGTGCCAGGTACATACTCAGAGGCGTTTTCGATGTTCTTGAAACTCCTATTAAGCAAATATCTGCTTTTTTTATACCCCTAGGATCCTTCCCATCATCATATCTAACTGTAAATTCAACAGCTTCTACTTTATTAAAATAGTTTTCATCAAGTCGTCTTATTAAACCAGCTTCACGTTTAGGTGGAAAACCTACAATTTTTTCTATAGCATCTAGAGGTGGTGTCAGTACATCGACTGTAAGTACATTATATTCTTTACCCAATAATTCAATATAATCTCTATTTTCTTCATTAACAGTTGTATATATAACAATACTTGATACTTCTTTTGCATCTAGTAAAATTTCTTTAATCTTTTCCTTTTTAGATACAAAGGGAAACTTTTTTATTTCATAATTAGTTGATTTAAATTGCCTGACAGCAGCTCTAGCAATTAATTCACCAGTTTCACCGATGGAGTCCGACAAAACGTATATAGTTAAATTTTCATCCATAATTTTCCTCCTATAACTCATTTCCCAATTCTACAAATAACCTTGTAATAGTAGTTTTAGAAATCCGTCCGATTACCTTTAAGTTTTTATTTTCCTCGTCCACTATTTCAACTACAGGTAAGCCATCAATTTCATGCTCTATAATTTTTACTGCAGCACTTAATACACTATCGTCTTGAGTAACATAGATTACATTTGGCATTCTGGTCATTATCATCCCAATCGGTACTTTGTGTAAGTCTGTTCCACCAATTGCACTTTTAAGCAAATCTTTTCTAGATACAACTCCTGTCAAAAATCCAGTATTTGTTATATAAATAGAACCTACATCTTCTACAAACATAAATACCACTGCATCATATAGATTTGTTGATTCATCTAATACTACAGGTACACTCATTACATCCTTTACAGATATATCCTTTATAGTATCTGAAACATAACTTGATCTCGTTTTTCCAGTCATGAAGTAGCCTACCTTTGGCTTGGCATCCAATATCCCTGACATAGTTAATATGGACAGGTCAGGTCTCAATGTAGCCCTTGTTAATTTTAATTTATTGGCAATTGCTTCACCTGTAATAGGCTGATTATCCTTAACTATTTCTATAATTCTTTCTTGCCTCTCACTGAATTGGATTTTACTTCACCACCTTTTTCTATAGCAAGTACTATTTATCTAACACCTGTGATAAATCACATACTTTCATCATAAGATTATATATTTTCCTAATGAGCCCAAGTCTATTATTTTTAAGGTCTTCATCTTCAACCATTACCATAACATTATCAAAGAAATTATCTATTGGTTCTTTTAATGTAGTCAGCAGGTCTAAGGCCTTGTCATATTCCTTCCTATCTATCAACCAAAGGGTTTTTTCCTCAATATTGTTAAAACTATCGTACAATTCTATTTCTTCATTTGTAAATAAATCTCTTTTTACTTCATCATTTTCGGTCTTAATAGCAAGAGTCGATAGTCTATTAAAGACTGATAATATATGGTGAACATCATCTTTAATTAGCCAATCATTTAACTTAAGTGCTCTAATTTTCATATCATATACATCATCAGACTTAGTACTTATTACTGAGTCTATTATATCATATCTTATCCCAATATCTAAGAACATAGCTTTTACTCTACCAATGAAGAATTCCATTATATCTGATTTAACTTTATTATAGTCAAAGGCCAAACTATTTTCATCAACATATATATATAAAGCAAAGTCCACTATTTCTGATAAAGATAGATTCAACTGCTTATCTAATATAATGTTAATGATTCCTAGTGCACTTCTTCTTAAAGCAAATGGATCTTGAGAACCTGTTGGCTGAATTCCGATTGCAAACAATCCTACAATGGTATCTAATTTATCAGTTATTGATAATATAGCTCCTGATGTAGTAGTTGGCAATTGATCTCCCGAGTGTCTTGGTAAATATTGCTCAAATATTGCCAGGCTTACTATCTCATTCTCACCGGACTTAATTGCGTATTCCATACCCATTTTACCTTGTAATTCTGTAAATTCACTAACCATTTTGGTGACTAAATCAGCTTTTGAAAGATAGCTTGCTCTTTCTATAATCTTTTCTGTTTCTTCCCCAACTTCTAAATATTGACCAATCTTAACAGCTAATTTTTGTATCCTCATTGTTTTGTCGTATAATGTGCCTAGCTTTTCTTGAAAGGCTATATGTTTTAATTTTTCCACATTATCCTCTAGTGGTTTGATTATATCCTCATTATAGAAGAATTTAGCATCTTCAAGCCTTGCTCCGAGTACTTTTTCATTTCCCTTTACTACAATGTCTGAATGCTCATCATTACCATTCCTTACAGTAATAAAATATGGCAACAACCTATCCCTATCATCAACTACTGGAAAATATCTTTGATGATCCTTCATAGGAGTTGTTATTACATCAGCAGGAAGACTCAGATACTCCTCTTTAATTCTTCCGATTATAGGAGTAGGATATTCTACAATATTTGTGATTTCATCCAATAGTTCATCATCATACTGTATAGTCCCACCTTTTTCTTTAACTAATCTTTCAGATCCATATTTAATGATGTCTTTACGTTCTTTTTGATCAACAATTACATAGTTGTCTCTTAATAGTTTGGGATAATTTTCCACATTATCTATCACTATATTACTATTACCTAGAACTCTATGACCCCTTGTAGTATTTGAAACCTCAATTCCCTCTAAGTCAAAAGGAACTACCTTATCCTCAAGAATTGAAACTATCCATCTAATAGGTCTAGCAAATCTTAGGTTCTTACCGCCCCATTTCATAGTCTTAGGAAAATTAATAAGCCTAATAAAATTTGGCATATTTGTTGATAGTATTTCCTCTAATGATTTGCTTTTCTTAATTATCTTTGCAAAAACATATTCCTCGCCATTAACTAAATCAATAAATATTGAATCCATATCTACTCTTTGACCTCTCATAAAGCCTAAAAAAGCCTTTGTAGGATTACCATCTTCGTCATATGCAATTTTCTTTGAAGGACCTTTTACCTTTTCTTCTATTGTGTCTTGCTTTTCTTCTAAGCCTTGTATAATCATTGAAAGTCTTCTTGGAGTTGTATATATATCAATGCTTGAATATTCAACTCTTTCCTTTTTTAATAGTTCTTCAGCATTGTTTTTCATTTGGCTTATAGTGTCAGCTATATATCTAGCTGGCATTTCTTCAACACCTATTTCTAGAAGATATTTCTTATTCATTTAATTCACCATCCTTCTTCAATAGAGGAAACCCCATTTCTTCTCTTTGCTTTAAAAAAGCAGATGCAACTAATTTAGCAATACTTCTGACTCTTCCTATATAGTAAGTTCGCTCAGATACAGAAATTGCACCCCTAGCATCTAGTATATTAAAAGCATGGGAGCATTTTAAAACAAAATCATAGCTTGGTATTACCAAATCAAGAGCTATTGCCTTTTTGGCTTCTTCTTCATAAGTATTGAACAGCCCTTTTAACACTTCTACATCTGCTTCTTCAAAACTATAGACTGAATGTTCATATTCAGCATTTTTGAATATATCACCATATCGCATGTTTTCATTCCACTTTATATCAAAAACATTATCTACATCTTGTAAATACATTGCGATTCTTTCAAGCCCATATGTAAGCTCTGCCGATTCTAACTCACAATCAATTCCACCAACTTGTTGAAAATATGTAAATTGTGTAATTTCCATACCATCAAGCCAAACCTCCCAACCTAGGCCCCATGCCCCTAATGTTGGTGATTCCCAGTTATCTTCAACAAATCTTATATCGTGTTTGTGTGGATCTATGCCTATAGCCTTTAAACTCTCCAAATATAAATCCTGTACATTGTCTGGTGATGGTTTTAATATTACTTGTAACTGATGGTGCTGATAAAGCCTGTTTGGATTCTCTCCATATCTAGCATCTGCAGGACGTCTAGAAGGCTCGACGTATACTACTTCCCATGGTTCTGGTCCTAAAGCCCTTAGGAAAGTATGAGGATTCATAGTCCCAGCCCCCTTTTCAATATCATATGGCTCCATTATTAAGCAGCCCTTTTCACCCCAATAGTTAAGTAATTTCAGCATTAAATCCTGAAATAACATAGTAACCCTCCTCAATTTTATTTAAACTTAAAAATAAAAAAACCTCTACATAGCTATAGGGACGAAAAATAAATTCCGCGGTTCCACCCTATTTAATACCCGTAGAGGTACTCACTTCAAAACATATACTCAGAAGTGCCTAAATCAATACATCTATATCTAGTTTCCACCATCCTAGACTCTCTATAATAGGCAATATCAATTCATTCTTCGTCTTAGTATAATATTATTATCTTATACGTTTTAATCTAACAAATAATCTTCTCTGTGTCAATACTTGTATGCTTTAAACCTTATATCATATCTTTAACAAGTTCATAGATTTGAGTTCTTTTCTATCAATATTATATAAAATATAATCAACTAATAGATAATGGATATCTTTTAATAGATCATTCATGATTCTCATACTCTTTATATCTTCAAATGAACTATATAAAAGCTTGTTTAGCACATTAACTTGATTTACATCTACATTTAATGCACCTATATCTTCCATATAACAATTAGAGCATAGTAGACCGCCTAAAGTCTTGCTAAATTTTAAAGCAGTGTTTAAGCTATTACCACAGGATACGCATCTATCTATTAAAGGCCTGTAGCCTAAAAAGCATACATATTTTAATTCATAGGCAACTATGAATTTCAAATACTCATCGTCAAGATTAGTTAAAGTAGATAATCCTTTTTTAAACAACATAAATAATTTTTCATTTACTTCTCCATCAGCTACTGATTTATTAAGTAATTCTAGCATATAAAAGCCAAAGGAAACTCTATCAATGTTTTCTCTAATAGCATAAAATGAATCTATTAAATCTACTTGCACTATATAATAAAAACTTCTCCCTTTACGCAGTTGAAAATCTGAATGTGAAAACATCTGGGTTGTAGCTAAGAACTGAGACTTCGGCTTAAGGGCCCCTTGAGCCATTACAGAAATCTTTCCTAAATTATTAGTATAAATATTTAGTATCTTGCTAGTTTCCTTATATCTCGTTTCACCTATGACTATGCCCTCAGTTTTAATCATTCTAACCTCTCTATTTATAACCAAAATATTTTACTTTATTGTCTTTTTCTCTCCAGTTTCTTTCTACCTTTACCCATAATTGTAAATTAATCTTGCTGCCTAGTAATTTTTCTATATCTTCTCTTGCTGACTTACCAATTTCCTTAAGTTTTTTCCCACTTTTACCAATTACAATTCCCTTATGGGAGTCTTTCTCGCAATATATAGTAGCAAATACATCAACAATTTCTTTATCTTCCCTTTGCTTGATCCTTTCAATCCCAACAGCTATTCCATGGGGAACTTCTTCATCTAAATTCAATAAAGCCTTTTCTCTAATTAATTCTGCAATAATAAATTTCTCAGGCTGATCAGTAATCATATCCTCTGGAAAATACTGAGGCCCTTCTGGCAACATAGTTCTTAAAGTATTAATATACATATCTATATTGTCATTATTCTTAGCTGATATTGGAATGATCTCTTTAAATAACCCCATTGAATTATACTTATCTATTAGCTTTAATACTTCTTCATTAGATAATTTGTCAATTTTGTTAATCAATAATACAATTGGTGTTGAGATACTCTCTAGTTCTTCTAAAATATACTTATCTAATTTGCCAGTTTCGATACTCTCATCTACCATAAATGTTATAACATCAACTTCTTCTAAAGTGCTTTCAGATATTTTAAGCATATAATCCCCAAGCTTATTCTTTGGCATTTGTATACCTGGCGTATCTAAAAAAACAATTTGGAAATCATCTTCAGTATATACCATGAGTATCTTATTTCTCGTAGTTTGAGGCTTATCTGAAATTATAGATATCTTCTCCCCAATTACTTGATTCAACAATGTTGATTTACCCACATTTGGCCTGCCTATAACAGTCACAAAACCTGATTTATACATATAAGCTCTCCCTATCTATTATTATCATTTGCATTTTCTAAGTCTTCTGGACCAAAACTATGAGGTAGCAATTCATCTAAGCTATACTCTCTATAATCATCTTCGTTGTTGGCAATTATAATCTTTGCATCTTTCCCAAATTCCCTAATTACCTGTCTACACACACCGCATGGATATGTAAAGGGAGTGTCTCCTACTATTGCAATAGTCTTGATTTTATGATGTCCCTCTGAAACGGCCTTAAAAATAGCTGTCCTTTCAGCACATATTGTCGGAGAATATGAAGCAATTTCAATATTACAACCAGTATATACTTCATTATCTTGGGTTATTAAAGCCGCACCTACGTGATAAGATGAATAAGGTACATAGGCGTCTTCCTTAGCTTCGAGAGCTTTTCTTATTAGTTCTTTATTATCCACTACAATACCTCCTGTCATTCAATTTCTATTGATGATCTTGTGTCTACTACTTGAATCCAAGTAGTTCCTGAGTTTAGCATTATTTCATCTCCAAGATTATTATAATAATATGTTTTTGATTCTCTTGAATCTTTAAACCACTTTATATCAATAGAATTACCATTAGTTATAAGTTTTCCCGTTCCTTCACCAATTAAACCAAGCTCAAGCCTTCCTTCATTGTCTATCACTCTCACATCTACTTGTTGGATAATTATATTTTTTGCTGTAATTGGTGATTCATCTGACTCATCAATATGTAGTTCTCCGTCCTTTTCTCTAGTATATACTTTTTCATCTTCGTCATATATAAACTTTGATGTATTTTTGTTAAAATAATTAATTAATACTGTTTTGGCTTCATCTCCTTTGATATTAGTATCATCAGGATAAAATTTGAACCCTTCATAGTCTCCAGTTAGCTTGTAATTTCTTTCTTCTTGTGTTTCCCTTATTACTTCCATACTCGAATATAAATTATTTGGAGCTTTTTTATGAGATTTTCTCCAAAATACTTTACTTGAACTTGTTAAACCATCAATATCTGCAATCTTTAAACTCCTGACGTCCTTTTTTGCTTGTTCACTACCACCTACTCGTACATAAATCGCATCAAATTCCAGTGCTTTTGTAACAAAATACGGCCGTGAACTCCTAATAGGGCCTATGGATTCAGGAGCATTGATTAGAAATAATCCTAAATATCTAGTATAAGGAGCTTCCACGGGAAACTCATAAACTATTTCAGCATCTTTTAAACCTGCTTGCCATCTAGCCCTAGGATGATTATCAAACATAACAGCTACTACTCTCTGTCCTACTATTTCCTCAGGTGCATATAAGCCACTAAGTGGTGATGGTACCCCTTCCTTTATTTCGTGAGCTATTGTTTCTACTTCTTCTTCAACTTCTTCAGGTTTATCTACATCAATTATTGTTGGTTCTTCAATAGGCTTTTCACACCCTGTCATAATAATCCCTAATAATAAAATCATTAATATTGTTCTTTTCATTTGACTTCCTCCTGAAATAGTTTTATGGCTAAGCAATGATTTGAAATATTAAAATACCAATTAGAGTTCCAAGTAATGCACCATTAATAACCTCCATAAATGTATGTATTTTCCCTTCTATTCTGCTTTCTGCAACAAATAAGGCTAGCACATAAGCTAGGGTCATTATTAGAATATTATTTACTAAGGATGCAATTATTGTAGCTATACAAAATGATAACGCAGCATGTCCACTAACAGTTCCCCCTTGAAAATGTGTTCCCCTACCTCTATAGTATTTAGCTTTTAATCCAATAGTAAAAATAATAACTAAAAATATTGCTATAAATGTTAAATGAATTGGAGAATTCCTTATTTTAAATATTACTATATCAGCCAAATTATTTAGTCTATCAAAGAAGATTAAATATCCTACTACAATAGAATTTAAAGCTGCAATTAATACTGCTCCGGCAGATACATCCTTTGCGATTTTTGCTAAGGGATGAAAATCTTTTGTATATATGTCTATGGCTTTTTCTATGGATGTATTTATCATTTCTGTAATTAAAACTAAAGACACAGTAATTAAAAGCATTAAAAACTCCATTCTACTAAGATTGTAGAAGAGACTTATAAATAAAACTAAAACAGCTATTAGATAATGACGCCTTAAATTTTTTTCGGATTTAATAGCCCATAAAATACCATTTATTGCATGATTAAAAGTCTCTATAAGTCTATTTATTTTCATCTAATTTCACCCTAAGAACTCTTAAATATTTTTAGATTTTTCATTACTTTTTTTTCTTTTTCTCGCATAATTTTCTTTTCCTCATTATTCATATGGTCATAACCCATTAGATGAAACATACTATGAGCTACTAAATATGCGATTTCCCTTTCCAAATCATGTCCATATTCTCTTGATTGTTCGTCTGCTTTTTCAGCAGATATTACAATATCACCTAGTATTGTGGTTGATAAATTAAAATCATCCTCCATAGGAAAAGACAAAACATCAGTTACTTTATCTACTCCCCTATAATCTCGATTCAAAATTCGTATCTCTTTATTGTCAACAAAGGAAACACTAACTTCATATTCGCCTTTTTTACCTTCAACTATTAAGCATTCATTTATTACTTCATCAATTAACTTCTCGATGTTTTCAGTGATTTCATATTTAGTTTGCCTATTATCAATATCATAGTTCATATAAATCTCCTCTTCCATAAAGATTCTAATTTAAAAAGGGATAATGTATTTTATACAATCCCTTGAAGATAATCTATGGTTCATTAATTGTGCCTTCATATTTTTCATATGCATCAATAATCCTTTGAACTAAAGGATGTCTAACTATATCCTGCTTAGACAAATATATAAAATCAATTCCTTTAACATTATTTAATATTTTTGTCACCGTTCTTAGTCCTGATTGCTTTCCCTTTGGCAAATCAACTTGAGTAATATCCCCCGTAATAATAGCTTTTGAACCAAAACCTAGTCTGGTTAAGAACATTTTCATTTGCTCATTTGTAGTATTTTGAGCTTCATCTAATATTACATATGCAGAATCAAGAGTCCTTCCTCTCATATAAGCTAAAGGTGCAACTTCTATTAAACCTCTTTCTACATACTTTTCATAAATATCATAACCTAAAATTTCAAACAAGGCATCATATATAGGTCTTAAATAGGGGTCTACCTTTTCTTGTAAGTCTCCAGGTAAAAATCCTAAACTTTCTCCCGCTTCTACTGCTGGCCTAGTAAGGATTATCCTATTAACCTTTTTATTCTTAAAGGCTTGAACTGCCATAGCCATAGCAAGATATGTCTTGCCAGTACCAGCGGGTCCAACAGCAAATACTATATCATTGTGCCTTATAGATTCAATATATCTTTTTTGACCAAAAGTCTTTGGTTTTATGCTCTTACCTGAAGAAGTTACACATACAACATCCTTGAGTAAGTCTGTTAAGTCATCGCCATTACCCTCTACAACTTGGTTTATTGCATATCTTAAGTCATGTTTTCCTAATCTATTGTGTTCTTTAACAATCTCTTTTAAATCATACATTAGTTTAATACCCTTTTCTACAGACCTGGGTTCACCAAATATCTGTATTTCATTATTGTTAACTTTAACATCTATATTTAATTCTTTTTTGATTATCTCGATGTTTTCGTCAAGGTC
>JGI24709J26583_10004807_pt1 | contig 10065 bp, 9 predicted proteins | sample BioPla2DNA1_FD_26583 | JGI IMG/M metagenome (IMG submission 26583) | reverse complement strand
ACGGTACAAACAAGCGCAATAAATCAAATAATTACGCACACTTAAATCCGAGTAAGAGTAAGGGTAAGGATCAGGATAAGGGTAAGTGTTAGGAGCAAGAGCAAGAGTAAGAGCAGGCGCAGAAGAGGAGTGCCGAGAGAAAAAGGAGAAGGGAGAGCGGGAACAGGAACAAAAGCAGAAGAAAAAGAAGGTGTGGAAACCACAGAAGTGGGAGCAGAAAACAAAAATACCAGCATTTTTGTACCAAATTTGGACTTCTGGGATAAGAAAAATGGTAAAAGACACTTTTTAATGGGTTTTGGTTTACATAATCCAGGATTAATTGCGATTATTTGGGTAAAAGTTAAAATATGGCACCGCAAAATGCCCAGAAATCAAAAAATGGTACAAAATTGTTCGAAAAATTGAAAATGTCACTAAGTTCGCGCCCAGAAATCAAAAAACGGTACAAACAAGCGCAATAAATCAAATAATTACGTTCACATAAATCCAGATGCTGGAAAACATGACATCAGATGCAGAGGTATTAGAGAAATACGGTGCGCCGCGGCGGGAGATCACGCTGGGTCACTGGATTACGATTCGGTGCAGGATTGAGACTCCGGTGTGGGATAGCCGTTTCTGCACAGGATCACGCTCCGACGGGAGACCAGGTCCCGACGTGGGCTATGCTGCTGCTTGGGAACGCATTGCGGCGGGAGATCACGCTTCGGCGCAGGATCACGCTCCGACGGGAGATCACGCTGCGGCGCAGGATCCGATTCTCTCGAGGGCTTCGGCGGCGGTGGGCCGAAGAACTGATAGTAGTTGCACTGTATCCTGCCGTTATACAACTTCCGCTTCTTGTCGGCCTTCCTTCCCACCAATGCCTCGAATCTCGGATGAGATGTCAGCACATAGAACGACCACGTATCGAATCTNTTGAAAACAGCTCCCAGATCCCTGTATATACGTTCCACCTCGGGCATTTCACCTATACGCTCGCCATAAGGCGGATTGGTTACGATAAATCCGTATTTGTATCTTGANCTTATTTCAGAAAAATCTCTCTTCTGGAAATGTATGAGCTGTGAGACACCGGCTTTGTCCGCATGATGCCTGGCAAGCCTGAGCACTCCGTCGTCTATGTCAGAGCCGTGGAGCCTGATCTCGCTGTCGAACTTTACCTTGTCGACAGCTTCCTCCCTGGCTCTGTTCCACAAACCTGCCGGCACCTGATGCCATCTTTCTGCAGAAAAGTCCCGCTTTATGCCCGGCGCCATATTGGCCGCCATCATCGCAGCCTCCACCGGGATCGTACCTGATCCGCAGAACGGGTCGATCAGTTCCCTGCCCGGCTTCCACCTGCTTATGAGCAGCAGGGCCGATGCCAGCGTTTCCTTCAGCGGAGCTCCGGAAACCAGATCCCTGTACCCGCGCTTGTGAAGGCCCGGACCTGATGTGTCTATTGTGAGAGTCGCCCTGTCCTTGAGCAAGCTCACTTCTATCCTGTACAGCGGTCCGGTTTCCTCGAACCACTGCTTTTTATACCGCTGCTTCATTTTTTCTACGATGGCTTTCTTGACGATGGCCTGACAGTCAGGTACACTGGCCAGCTTAGAATTAACTGACTTGCCGTCCACCGGGAACTCCGCGTCTTCGGGAAGCCACTCATCCCATGGAAGAGCCTTTGTCCTCTCGAAGAGCTCATCAAAGGTAAGAGCTTCGAACTCTCCCATTTTCACCAGTACGCGGTCCGCAGTTCGCAGCCATATGTTCGATCTGCAGATCGCCAATTCGTCACCGGCAAAAGTGACTCTCCCGTTTTCGATCAGCTGGTCTTCATACCCAAGCCATTTCAGTTCCCTTGCTACGACCGATTCTATGCCAAATGCCGACGTGGCGATCAGTTGCAGTTTTGACATGTTGCCTCCTCTAATATGCGCTCGTTTTCCTATCTTACCGTCGTTTTTTCATCGAAATCCAATCTGATTTATACCTAAAACAGTTCCCGTTTTTTATAGAATACCACCGATACCTTCATTGATACAATATACACCAAAAAAGTGACCGCTGCAAAAACTGCCGTTATCAGTGCAGGGCTTGTGTTATCCAGCAATGCTATGGTGCTTTCTGTCAGACTGACACCTTGCCGCGTGCCCAGGCTGCCAATCAGCATGGAAATGGATCCAGATAATATGAAAATACCGATAAAGACAAACCGGTTGATATTTACTGCCTTTAAATATCCCAGTTTGAACCCCATGGGCATGTAAACGGACATGGCAATGATGTAAACCAGGAATGTGCATATGGTCAATGCTGCTGATGCACCTGCATAAGTCATGTCGGCAATGACCGCTGCAGCACCGATTATTATCATCAATACGATCGCAAGGATACCNGTACTCAGATACCTGGCTTTAACGACAGTCTCCCGCCCGACCGGCAGGGAGTCGATCAATCTCAGTGTATTGTTTTTCTCGTCCTCATACAACGTAGAATTGATAAAGCGGTACAAAGTAATCAGACTGGCCATTGAAAAAGCTGCCTGATACTGCATTGGACTTATCAGAAGAAATACAGCAAGGAACACGAGCAATGTAATAATATAGTTTTTGACGGAACTTGCCTGTATCTGAAAATCCTTGACCGCAAGGCGGATTGTTTCATTCCTCATTTGCCTCTTCCTCCCTTACTATCCTGACCAGCAGGTCATCCAGCGATAACTTTTCTACTTTATATCGGGCATCCGGATAATTACAGGTCAATTCCCTGATAAAGCTTTCCGGATTGTCGGTTATGCCGCTGAAACCGAATTTGCCTTTTTTAACGCCTGCCAGCCGCTCTGACAAACCGGCGATGCTGCAACTGTTCTCGACCTTGAACAGCCTCCATTTATCCAATATCGCATCTTTCTCATCGCTGATCACTACCCTGCCGTCTTCGATGAATGTTACGAAGTCAGCTATTTTTTCGATATCTGAAGTGATATGCGAAGAAAAGAATATGGAGCAATTCTCATCCTGCACTACTTCCAGCAGNAGTTCAAGCAGTTCGTTCCTGATGACAGGATCAAGCCCGGAAGTNGGTTCGTCAAGTATCAGGAGTTCNGGNCTGTGCGCCAGTGCAAGNGCAAGGGCCAGTTTGACTTTCATGCCCTTTGACAGTTCGCTGACTTTCTTTGACGGGTCAATATCAAACTTTTTCATCAATGACAATGCCAGATCCCTGTCCCGGTTCGGATAAAAGCTGCCAAAGAAATCCAGATTCCAACCCGCAGTCATGTTTTCATAAAAGTACTGGTCTTCACTTACGTAGCCCACTCTCCTTCTGATCTCATGAGAACACCTCCTGCTGTCAAGGCCGAAAACCTCGATGGAGCCTGCCTCAAATGGTATGAGGTCCATTATGCATTTGATAACAGTAGTCTTTCCGGCTCCGTTCCTGCCGATGAATCCCATAATGTACCCTCTTGGGATCTTAAAGCTCACTTCCTTCAAAGAGAATTTCTCATACTTCTTGACCAGCCTGTCAATTTTCAGTGCAACATCCATTCAAACCACTCCAATCAGTCAGTTTTAAGTGATTGTCGTATCACAAAAGCAACCGGTGGACTATTAACATTCATTGAACTGATAACATCATTCATCGTACTGCCTCATCAATCATCACCACAAAAAGCCTGCGGCTGCGAAAGAAAAAGCATCGTATCGAGCATGCCAGAGCTTCAAACATGGCTATGTTTCGGACATGTACCTGATTTGACAGCGTCAATGCCCAGGCTGACGTCAAGTCTGTCCAAATTCATCCAGAATGTCGCAAAACACTTTCAGGATGCCGCCATCATCAAAGCTAAGTTCCCTGCACAGCGCAATCCCTCTTTCAAAGCTCTTTTGTATCTCCTTCANTTTGGACTCCCTGACNAACTCCGCCCCAGCCTGGGCGACAAATGAACCTTTCCCCTGGTTAGTGACTATATATCCGTTTGCCTCAAGATCTTCATATGCCTTTTTTACCGTGATCACACTGATCTCCAGTTCTTTGGCCAGAGCTCTGATCGACGGCAGCATATATCCAGGGGGCAGTTCCCCGCTCATGATCTGCTCTATAATCTGTTTCTTGATCTGTTCATACAGCGGAGTCGGATCATTATTTGACAGTGCAATGAACAAAAAACCACCTCTTGTGAAAATTCCTACTGTGTATATCGATATATATACAGTTCATATACAGTTTATCACTGTATATATACACTGTCAATATTTTAAAGATAATTAATTTGAAAAGATGTTCCTATATTGTATAATATGTATAGTTATCGGCAGCACTTTCACGCGCCGCTCGCACAGCCTGACATGGACATGGCCGGTCAGGTCTCATGATCAGCCAGGCTGAGGGTTGCACGGGTCGCCGCCACGAAAAGGTCCTGTACCTGACACACGATACATGTAGCATACAGCAGAGGATACAGCCCCGGGCGAAGTGCGATAATGCCGGAAATCAACAATGCCACGCATTGATAATGCCAGGTATAAATATGTTCTGGAGGTTCTTATGAACGAATCGAAAATAGGTTTCTTTCGGAGTTTTATTTACAGTATAACGAGCTTTGACAAATACAGGCTGTTTTTGAGACAAAGCACAGGCAGAGTCGTCGCTTATCTGATACTGCTCTCTCTTGTGCTTGCACTGGTTACCTGCGCCAGTTGGTACCCCATGACAAGCAAGGTTGTGAACATGTTTTCAGAAGAAATACTGGCCGACGTACCGGATTTCAAGCTCGAAAACGGAAAGCTGGAAATCTATGCGGAAATGCCCATCGTCATCGACAGTGAGCTTCCCGTCGTGATCGACACCAGGACCGACGTGGACCCGGAAAAGATCCTGTATCAGTATGACAACGTAATACTGATCACAAGTGAAAAGATGATCCAGAAGAATTATATGCAGCGGCAGGAATTATCGTGGAGCATGTATGGCAATATTGAAATGACACGCGACACTCTTGCAGAGGCGATCCCGTTGTTCAGGCCGATGCTTCTGATCATATTTGCCGTAATCGCCATTTTCTTCATCGTGTTTTTCATAGCAGGAAAATTTCTCAGCGCACTGATCGTGAGCCTGATAGGCAGGGCTTACAATTCAGCCAGGGGTATTCGGCTTTCAGGCCGCAATATTTTTAAAATCAGTGTCTATTCCATGACTCTGCCGCTGATAGCCGGCACCTTGCTAAATATACTCCGTATCAGCATACCTTTCATGTGGGTGTTGTTCTATGTCGGCTGCGCCGTTTATGTCATCGGAGCAATAAACAGTATAAAACGCGAATTGGATGCCATGTACGCCGGCAATATCGATCCGGGCAGCTTCGATGGTTTTGGCGGTTTTGAAGGTCCTCATGATTTTGGCAGATCCGGTAGCAATGACTTCAACAGCGGCGGTTTCAGCGACAGCGATCCTGAAGAAAGTGACGATAATATAGGACCCGAGAATAACGCAGATTCCAGCGGCCAGGATGGCGAATCCTGATTTGATTGACCCCGCCGGTCCGCCTGACGGCCAGGATGACAGCTCCTGATAATGTTGATCTCGCCAGTTTATTTGGATAGTCATATCACCTCTCATAAAACTGGAATTAAGAACTGCACCAGGGTACAAACCTGGTGCAGTCTTTTTTGAATCCGCTTCGATCAGCCTTTTGTATGAAAATCTGACTTTCAGAGAAGTATATAACTGTTGGCGCATGTTGCCCAAAACACGCAAATGCCGTTTTTTATAGATTAATGAAATGTTTCGGAGGATCACATGAGCAAGAATGATGCAAATAGTATAAAATTCACTGATATGCCGGTATCTCTGTGGATCGATACCACAAAGGACACTGATTACCCCGCACTGGAAGATGACATAGACGTGGACGTGGTGATCGTAGGCGCAGGGATCACCGGACTGACGACAGCTTATCTTCTTCACGGCCGGGGCGTGAAAACTGCCGTAATTGACGCCAACCGCATCGGCAAAGGCGTATCGGCACATACAACGGCCAAAATCACATCACAGCACGCCCTCAAGTATTACAAAATGATCAATGCCGTGGGTGAAGAAAAGGCAAGGCAGTACGCAGAGGCCAATCAATCTGCCATAGACCTGATAGAGAATACGATCCGCGAAAATAATATCGACTGTGACTTCAAAAGAGCTCCTGCCTATGTATTCACACAGGACAGGAACTATATACAAAAGCTGGAGGATGAAACCGAATCTGCTCTCAGGCTGGGTCTGCCTGCTGAGTACATTGAAACACTTGATCTTCCCTTTGGTATTGAGGGCGCGATGAAATTCTCAAATCAGGCATATTTCCATCCTCGAAAATATCTTCTGACACTGGCCGGGCTGATCGGGGACGGAAACTGCGAAATATATGAGAATACCCGAGCCGTCGATATACAGGAAGGCGATACTCATGTCGTCATTACGGACAATGGCAGGAAAATAAGGGCAAAATATGTGGTGCAGGCAACACGTTATCCCTTTTACGACAAGCCAGGCCTCTATTTTGCCAGAGTTTACCCACAACGCACGTACCTGATGGGGCTCCGGGTCAGAGGCACCTTCCCTGATGGCATGTATATCAGTGCAGAGGAACCGACCAGGACCCTCCGACCCCATACGGGCAGCGACATCTCAGTAGTACTGGTGGGAGGCGAAAACCACAAGACAGGGCATGGTAAAAATCTGCACAACCATTACGAAATCATCAGGGATTTCGTGAAGCCCATGTTCGACATAGAGAGCATACCATACAGATGGTCAGCCCAGGATTATACCGCAATGGATGAAATACCCTTCATAGGACCCGTGACATCAGGCAAGAAAAGGATTTTCGTGGCCACAGGCTTTGACAAATGGGGTATCACAAATGGTACTGCAGCGGCCATGATCATATCAGACCTGATCACGAAAGGCGAAAGTCCGTGGGAGGNAGTGTACAGTCCCTCCCGCTTCACACCTGCTGCATCAGCTAAGAACTTTATAAAGGAAAATGTCGATGTGGCGGTCAGCCTGATATCGGGCAAGCTGAATATCCCTGAAGGGACTGTCGAAGTTGAAAAAGGGAAAGCAGAAATAACAGAAGTGGATGGCAATAAAGTCGGTGTTTACCGCGATGCTGACGGAAAACTGCATTATGTGAGCACAACGTGTACCCATTTGGGCTGCCAGCTCAGGTGGAATNCGGCAGAGTCTTCATGGGACTGCCCGTGCCATGGCTCAAGGTTCACATATACGGGCGAAGTAATAGAGGGACCCGCTCTTGAATCGATAAAGCCACTGGAAACCGATCTCGGCACCGGCAACGGCAACTAGTCTTGCCCGACAGAATGAGTGTCGACGCCATTGGTCCCAAGCCATGGATGGCGGATGACCTTCGTCCTCATTGGAGCAAATGATCCTGCCAGCATCTCTCCACTCTGCAGTTCCGATGCACGATCGGTCATCCGTCCGGCCTCTTCAGGTCTCAGCGCTGTCAATTCATAAGCTCACTTCGAACAAGCAACCTTCGACTCAGGAAAATGAAAATAAGCGAACAGGCTAAATTGACCAAGATCACCGGGATCATCAGCAACACACCATCCTCAATGCCTGATACCACATTCAGGACTATGGCGATGACACCTCCCGGTATTGCAGCAGCCATTACGAACAATACCCGCATAAAGACCAGCAGCAGAGCATTTGTCATATGTCCCATGATCCTGTATGTAAAAACGCTTGCCGATGTAAAAAGCANTGTATAAGCCAGGAACAGCAGTATACAGAACACNGTCTCATACACGCCGGCTCCAAAAAGCAGAGCAGCTGCAGTCACTATGATCGATCCTATGGCCGCATTTTTGATAATGCTGGGCATCACCACATACATCAGCTTCTTGAACGGGCTATCAGGTATCAGATATATATAAGGCTTTTTGAACTCGGCATTCCAATTGTCCGATGTCGTATTGATCACCATTGAAAAAACGATCATCGTATATACGACAACAAATTCTAACCCAACTGCAAGTCCTATTACGAGATAGACCAAACCGTTGATAAAATCCTTGAATGTAAAGAACGGTCCCTTTTTCTTCATCTCGAGGAACTGTCTCGACATAATGGCTGCTGCTCCCTCTTTGAAGCTACTCTTTTCTGTGCGGACCTTCCGGATGGCCAGGCCACTGGCATCATAGCCGTCGTTCCTGATGGCATTCACCACCTTCTGCAGCCTTATGGAATCGAGCTGTGCCTTTTCGAAGAAATCTACGTCCTGCGAATAGTATATCCTTGCCAGCACGAATGATGATATGATCAACAGCAGTGTTGCAGGAATAAAGCCTGTGATGTACTGCCCATCCAACAGGGATACCACTGCCCACTTCGCCCACCCGAACAGCGGGAACGCGTTGTAGAAAGGGCTGGAGAAAAATGTTACCGCTGCNCCTCCGAAATCATACCCGTTTGTCAGAACGATGGCAACATATACTGCAATGACAGCAGCAAAGAATACCCATGCATACTTCTTCAGCCTTTTTTTAAGGCCTTCCCGGGCTATATCCCGGATATAGATATAGTAGTAGAGGATGAATATGCAAAAAATCAGCAGCGACATCACCAAAAGCGTTGCCAGCAGCTTCGGCAGAGTCATAGCATCTCCGATCACATAAGGAAGATAAAAACACAGGAATATTGATGTCAGAACTGATCCAGGCAGGGATTGAAGNGTGGAATAGATCAGTATCGTCCTTTTTGAAAACGGGGAGCTGAACAATATATTCGCTTCCGGATAAGAAAAGANTCCGCCCTGCTGCGACAATGCAGACAAGATCAGTGTTAAACCGATGAATAACTGTACTCCTGCGACTACGATCTCTCTTCCCCTGCTGCCTACCATGCCTTCGAAAGGCATGGGGATTATAAGCATCAGCAGAGGACCGCTCATTATGAATAAAACCGCGATTATCGTCAATATAGCATTCAGCGGTTTTGTGAAAATCCGTTTGATTCGGTTGGCATACTGACGGACGATCAAAAAAACCACTGCATTCATTCCGATACCTCCATACTTGTCATTTCAAAGAAGAGAGCCTTGAGATCCTTACACTTTGATTCTTCCCTGGTGGTTTCGTAGACGATGGATCCCTTATTCATGATGTAAGCCCTGTCCCAGACGTCATTTATGGTATCGATGATATGTGTGCTTATCAGGATGCTGATATCTTTTTGCTTAAGCTCTTCGAACATTTCAAGCATCTCGCTTATAGCCTTCGGATCAAGACCTATAAGCGGCTCGTCGAACAGTACGGCTCTCGGTCCTATCATCAATGCCAGAACGATACTGACCTTCTGGAGCATCCCCTTGGACAGTTCTCTGCACAGGGTATCCTTTTTATCCAGGATCTCGAATCTTCTCAGCAGCTGTTCTGCTTCCTGCTGCCAGCCGTCTGCGAGCCTGTATGCTTTTGCAATGAACTCTGCATGATCCCACACTGTCATCAGGTCGAACAGTGCCGGAATCTCGGGAACATAACCGAAAATCTTTTTGGCTTCGATGCTCTTGTTCGGCACCCCGCAAATGGTGATCCTGCCTTCATAATTCAGGAGCCCCGCAATGCTCTTGATAGCAGTGGACTTCCCCGCCCCGTTTGGGCCCAGCAGCACAGTCACTTCGCCCGGGTGCACTGTGAAGCTGATGTCATTTACTGCAATTACCTTATCATATTTCTTCACAAGATGTTCTACACTGATCACTTTAACCTCCNTATTCGTCCCGCTTCCTGCAGCAAATCAGAAGGAAGCTGTGATGTCATAACATAAAACAGACATACATTTGTTGTGTTTCCAGTACTCCATTTACATACAATTTACGCACACTTTTCATAACCAGTCTGATGCTGTGCCGGATACCATAATTTTCTCTGAGATATTATAACACTTATCAAAGGGCAGGGCAAATTTGAAAATTACAGAATTTTTTCTTTCAGCAGAAAGTAGAACCGCAGGCTGCAAAATTTCGTAACCCCGGTTACCGACTCTTGTCTGGTACGG
>JGI24709J26583_10004805_pt1 | contig 10068 bp, 8 predicted proteins | sample BioPla2DNA1_FD_26583 | JGI IMG/M metagenome (IMG submission 26583) | reverse complement strand
TCAGGAAGTAGTGTGCCGGTAAAAGATATGAGGACGAACAAAGTTTTAGTCACATCACAATACACTTCATATAGAGTTGTAGAAAAAAGCGTAAAAGACTTNGAAGTTATATACAGAAGTGTTAGAGATGGCTTTGTAAATGGNATTGAAGATGAAAAAAATGAAGTTATAGCCATTCAGTTTGAGCCNAATTCGACAGGTGATAAAACGGGTGCAGATGTGTTAAACAGATTTGTAGAATTCATGGCAAGACGTATTGGTGATGAAGGCGGAAATATCAATAAATACTAATATTGCAAATTAAGATTAAACATGGTAGCGGGCCAGTTAAAACGCTAAGGGGATAAAGAATGCCAAAAAGAACAGATATCAATAAAATTTTAGTTATAGGAAGTGGGCCTATTGTTATAGGTCAGGCAGCTGAGTTTGATTATGCAGGGACACAGGCGTGTATAGCCTTAAAAGAAGAAGGTTATGAAGTGGTCTTAGTAAACAGTAACCCAGCAACTATAATGACGGATACCTCCATGGCAGATAAAGTATACATGGAGCCATTAGATTTAGAGCATGTAGCGAAGATTATTAGATATGAACGCCCCGATGGGATTATTTGTGGTTTAGGAGGACAGACTGGACTAAACCTTGGAATGCAGTTATATAGTAAAGGCATTCTAGACGAGTGTGGCGTAGAAATGCTTGGTATGAAATATGAAACCATATCCAAAGCAGAAGATAGGAAAAAGTTCAAAGAACTCTGTTTAGAAATAGGTGAGCCGGTTACGGAATCAAGAATTGCAACTAGTGCGAGTGAGACTGTAGCAGAAGCAGATGAAATAGGCTATCCAGTAATACTAAGACCAGCATATACACTAGGTGGAACGGGTGGTGGGTTTGTCAACAATGCAGCAGAATGTGCAGAAGTTGCTAAGGCTGCAATTGAGATTTCCCCTGTGAACCAAGTACTTGTAGAAAAATCTATAAGTGGGTATAAAGAAATTGAGTTTGAAGTAATAAGAGATGCAAACGACACCGCGATTGTCGTATGTTGTATGGAAAACATAGACCCAGTAGGCATTCATACGGGAGATAGTATTGTCGTAGCTCCTTCTCAAACTTTGTCCCTAAAAGAATACAATATGCTATACGATGCATCACTAAAAATTATAAGAGCCTTAGACATAGAAGGAGGATGTAACGTTCAGTTTGCCTTAGATCCACTGTCTTTTGAATACTATGTTATTGAAGTAAATCCTCGAGTTTCTAGATCTTCAGCTCTTGCGAGTAAGGCTACAGGATACCCAATAGCTAGGGTCGCAGCAAAGATAGCCGTAGGATTTAATTTAGATGAAATAATGGTGGCATCTACTCCTGCCTCATTTGAGCCTACGCTTGACTATGTTGTTGTTAAATTCCCAAGGTTTCCATTTGATAAATTCCATGATGCAGATAGAAGGCTAAACACTCAAATGAAAGCAACAGGCGAGGTTATGAGCATAGGCCAAAATCTGGAAGAAGGGATACTTAAGGCGGTAAGGTCGCTAGAAAATGGAGTAGACCATTTAGAACTTCCTTTCTTAAAAGAACTATCCAATCATGATTTAGTTGAGTTTATTTTAAAGCATTCTGATGAAAGNTTTTTTGCAATTGCCGAGGCATTAAGAAGGGGCATACCGATTAACTACATTNATAANATAACTAAGATAGACAAGTTATTCTTAGACAAGGTCTTAAATATTGTTAATTACGAAAAAGAAATTAAGGCAAATGTAAAAGATTTAGAAGTACTTAAAAAAGCTAAGAAAATGGGCTTTTCTGATAAATANATTGCAAGAAACTGGGANATGACCGAAGATGAGATGTACAANCTNAGAAGAAAAAATGGAATCTTTCCAATATATAGGTCAGTTGATTCTTGCGCTGGGGTATACGATGTAAATGTACCATACTATTACTCTACATATGGGACAATAAATGAAAGCAAAGATTCTAAACGGAAAAAGGTTGTAGTGCTAGGATCTGGTCCAATTAGAATTGGACAAGGCATAGAGTTTGACTATTCCACTGTACACGCTGTATGGGCTATACAAGAAATGGGATATGAAGCAATTCTTATCAACAATAACCCAGAAACAGTTTCTACCGATTATACACTAAGTGACAAATTATATTTCGAGCCACTTACATATGAAGATGTCATGAATGTAATAGACTTAGAAAACCCAGTTGGTGTAATCGTTGCGCTAGGTGGACAGACTGCTATTAATTTAGCAGCCGATTTAGATGCCGCAGGCGTTAAGTTGTTAGGAAGTAGTGCANAAGCGATTGCTGCAGCAGAAGATAGAGATTTATTCTTAGCCGCTCTTAAAAAGCTAGATATACCAGTTCCAAAAGGATATGCAGTATTTACAATGAAAGATGGCATAGCCGCAGCTAAAGAAATAGGGTATCCCGTTCTTATGCGCCCTTCATTTGTTTTAGGCGGACGTATGATGCACATAATATACGAAGAGGAACAGTTGAAAGGGTATTTAAAGGAAGCTCTCGCTCTAAATCCAAAACATCCAGTATTAATTGATAAATATATACTTGGAAAAGAAAGTGAAGTAGATGCGGTTTCGGATGGAACAGATGTATTTATTCCAGGAATTATGGAACATATAGAAAGAGCGGGTGTTCATAGCGGTGACTCTGTAAGCGTGTATCCTACATATTCGCTATCAAGAGAGGTTCAAGATACTATTATCGATTATACGACTAGAATTGGTATAGCTTTAGACATGGTCGGGCCTTTCAATATTCAATTTGTAATAGATAAGCAAAACCGTGTATATGTAATTGAAGTTAATCCAAGGTCGAGTAGAACTGTACCGTTTTTAGGCAAATCTACAGGCACGCCAATAGCTAATATTGCTACAAAAGTTATGCTAGGCACAAAATTAAAAGATTTAGGATATGTAGGCAGTCATCCTAAGAGAAAACGCTGGTATGTAAAAGCGCCAACATTTTCATTTAATAAGCTTTTAGGACTGGATGCAGTGTTAACGCCCGAAATGAAATCTACAGGTGAAGCCATTGGCTATGATTCCTCACTAAACAGGGCAATGTATAAAGCGTTGAGAGCTTCGGGAATGAAACTAAGTAACTACGGAACGGTTTTGGCTACTATTTCCAATAATGATAAGGAAGCAGCAGTGCCGCTAATAAGGAGGTTTTATAACCTAGGCTTTAATATTGAAGCTACTGAAGGTACGGCAAACTTTTTAAGAGAACATGGTATTAAAACTAGAGTTAAAAAGAAGCTATCACAAGGAAGTAGTGAAATTTTAGAAAGTATTAGAAAAGGCTATGTTTCATATGTTGTGAATACTGTAAATCCATCAGGTTCTGCAGGTGTTAGAGATGGTGGATATATAAGAAGAACTGCAGTTGAAAATAATATTCCCGTCTTTACATCGCTAGATACGGTTGCAGTGCTATTAGATGTATTAGAAGATACAACAATGGGAGTATCTACTATTGACGAATAATTAAAGCATGTATGGAAATTATTAAACCAAAACTATATAACAAAGGTTTTAGTAGAGGAAGTAATGAAGAAAGAATTATTAACAGTTTTATCAAACGAAAAACTAAACGGTGATAATTATATTATGAAACTGTCGGGTGCGTCATATATGAAACCAGGGCAGTTTGTGGAAATGCTCCTTCCAGGATTTACTTTAAGGNGACCATTTAGTGTAAGTGATTATGAAAANGNCATTCTTCAAATAGTGTATAAGGTNGTAGGTCGTGGCACCGAGTATATGGTAGATATAAAAAAAGGCGCAATAATAGATACTTTAACGGGTCTTGGAAATGGATTTACAATTTCGCCTACCGCTAACATACATGTTCTAGTTGGTGGTGGTATTGGGATTGCACCTCTATATTACCTAGCAAAAGAAATGCATAAGAAAAATTTAAATATCAAAGTTATTCTATGTGCTCGTTCTAAAAACGATTTGTTTTTTACTGAAGAGTTCAAAAAGTGGGGTGAAGTTATTTTAGCAACAGATGATGGAAGTTTAGGAATTCATGGGAATGCAATCACCGCATTAGAGGGTCAAATTACCAGCGCAGATTACTATTACACCTGTGGTCCCGAGCCAATGCTAAAGGCACTTTCTAAAAAATATCCAAACGGCGAACACTCGCTGGAAGCTATAATGGGCTGTGGCTTTGGAGCTTGTATGGGATGTACAATTAAGACCAAACAGGGTTTTAAAAGGGTATGCAAAGAAGGACCAGTGTTTAATGCAACAGATATTATTATAGACTGATTATAATAACAAGCAATATATATAATGGTGAAGTTATGGATGCAAAAACAAATAGATTAGAAACCCAAATACTAGGACACGTGATGGATAACCCCATCATACCAGCTAGTGGAACATTTGGATTTGGCTATGAATTTAGCGAGTATTATGACATAAATATTTTAGGCTCTATATCTTTAAAAGGTACCACAGAAAATGAAAGATATGGCAATCCTCTCCCTAGAATTGCTGACTGTAAGGCAGGTATGATAAATGCAATCGGGCTACAAAATCCAGGTGCCGAAGTAGTAGCTACCGAGGAGCTTCAGAAACTTTCTAAAGTATATAATAAAAAAGTTATCATAAATGCAAGTGGTCATAGTATAGATGAATATAAAAACGTTTGTTCAAGGTTCAATGATATAGATAAAGTCTTTGCGGTAGAAGTAAATGTATCATGCCCAAATGTCAAAGGTGGCGGTATGGCTTTCGGTACAGATCCAAAAACTCTCGGGGGGCTAATTAAGGAAATTAAAAAGGTTTGTACTAAGCCTTTAATAATCAAGTTGTCGCCCAATGTAACAAATATATCTGAAATGGCAGTTGTTGCAGAGGAGTCGGGAGCAGATGCAATAAGTGCAATCAATACACTTGTTGGTATGAGGATAGACTTAAATAAAAGAAAACCTGTTATTAGTGTTAGGGCTGGGGGATATAGTGGAGTTGGTGTTTTCCCAGTAGCGCTTAGAATGGTTAACGATATATACAAAGTAGTTAATGTACCGATAATTGGAATGGGTGGTATTAGTTCAGCATACGATGTAATTGAAATGATGATGGCAGGAGCTACTGCAGTTATGGTAGGAACGGCTAATTTAATTGATCCTCATATATGCAAGACAATCATTGAAGAGTTACCTGCAGCAATGGATAAATATAGAATTGAAAAATTATCAGATATAGTTGGCTGTATAGGCTAACATAAAAGCAATCTAAATTAAATATAAAGTTTCAATAATAGGAGGTAATTAGTGGGTAAGGATGTAATAATAGCATGTGATTTTTCTTCTGCGGAGAAGGTATATTCTTTTCTTGATAAGTTTGGAGAGAAAAGACCATTTTTAAAGATAGGAATGGAACTTTTNTATAAAGAAGGAAGTCAAATGGTCAAAGAGCTTAAAAACCGTGGACATAAAATATTTTTAGATTTAAAGTTACACGACATTCCAAATACCGTAAGAAAAGCTATGTTTAATATAGGTGCAATGGACGTAGATATTACAAACGTACATGCAGCAGGTGGTATCAGAATGATGCAAGAGGCAAGGCTTGGTCTTGCGGAAGGTGCAGAATCAAAAGGATATCAGCCAGCACAATTAATAGCGGTAACGCAGCTGACCTCGACAGACCAAGAGATGTTAGAGACAGAGCTGTTAATTAAAGAGCCTATAGCAGACGTTGTAAAAAAATATGCGGAGAATGCTAAAAAAGCAGGGCTAGATGGTGTAGTCTGCTCACCTTTAGAAGCATCCATTATGAGACTACTTGATTTAATCAGTGTAACTCCCGGTATAAGACTCTTAGGTGATAGTGTAAACGATCAAAAAAGAGTATCAACACCAGAAGGCGCAAAAAACATGGGTAGCACATATATTGTTGTAGGAAGAAGTATAACAGCAGCAGATAATCCTTTAGAAGCATATGAACGATGTGTAGCGGAGTTCTGTGATTAAACAAAACAACTCGTATAAAACAAATAAATAACTTTAGAAACTATGGAAATTACGAAAAATAAAGAAAAACTAATACAAGCAGTCAGAGAAATAGTTTCTAAAAAACTTAACTCTGATGTTAAATCCGTTAAATACATAGGAGGCGGATCTTTTGGTAGAGTATTTAAGGTAATTACCGATGGTTCTCCAAATGTAGTGGTAATGAAAGTATGCTTAGTATCAGATATGCATAGAAAGGAAGCCGCGCAGTTAAAGCTATTATCTGAACATTCTTCAATAAAAATTCCTAAGGTATATTTCACGTTTGATAAAACTGATGAATATCCCATCGATTGTTTGTGTATGGAGTTTGTTGAAGGGAAGGATGCTTTTACTAATTTTGGTCTATTATTTAAATCTAAAAAACAGAAGAAGCGCTTTGCAAATGCAGTTGTTGACGCAATGATAGGAATACACAGTCATTCAAATAATAAATTTGGAGATATTGAAAATCCAGTATTTGATACTTGGCAGGACTACTATAAGCCGTTTGCAACTAGCATATTTGAACAAGCCACTACTTTACGCCAAAACAAACAGCTGCCGAAGTATGTATATGATGCTATGAAAAAGGCATGGAATAAATACGACATTATTTTTGAAGAAACAGTTGATATGCCCGCTTTGATTCATGGCGATTTGAATGTAATGAACATAATGGTCAAAAAACCATTTGAAGTTGAGGCAATAATTGATCCGTTGAACTCAATGTTCGCAGACAGGGAATATGATTTATTTCAGCTAAATAACCTTACGGGAANGTGCTTTGGACTATACAAAACGTACAAAGAGAAATATACAGTAAGTAATAATTGTGATATAAAATGTGCTTTTTATGCCCTGTGGAATGAGGTATATTGTTTCATAAAATCAGGAGCACTTATCCCCTTTATTATGAGACCCATAGTAAAAGAAATGAATAAACAAATAAAAATAATTAATAGTCGCAGTTAATGTAGGAGGACAATATGACAAAACTAGCAGAAGATGTAGCAAAAGCATTACTTAAAGTAAAAGCAGTTTTTTTAAGACCAAGCGATCCATTCACATGGGCAAGCGGAATTAAATCACCAATTTATTGTGATAATAGAATAGTTTTAGGATATCCAGACGTTAGAGAGGTAATCGAAAAGGGTATAGTAGAAACCATTAAGGCTAAGTTTCCTGATTGTGAAATATTAATGGGCACAGCGACTGCTGGCATTCCCCACGCTGCAATAGCTGCAACAATACTTAATATGCCAATGGGATATGTAAGGGCAGATGCTAAATCACACGGAAGAAATAATAAAATAGAAGGCGCAAATCCTAAAGGTAAAAAGGTAGTTGTTATCGAAGATTTAATTTCAACTGCAGGCTCTTCAATTGAAGTTGTTGAAGCATTAAGAGAGGCGGGAGCAGATGTTTTAGGAATAGTATCAATATTTACCTATAACCTTAAAAAGGGTAAAATTAGGCTAGCAGAAGCAAATGTTAAAAACGTATCGCTTTCAAACTTCGAAACATTAGCAAAAGTTGCACTTGAAGAAAATTATGTAAATGAAAAAGAGTATAAGATGCTACTTAAGTTTATCGAAAACCCAGACGATCCGTCTTGGCAAGACATATGATATATTGTTAATATTTAATTAATCGCAAAAATACAACGAAAAATAGGAGGTAAAAACGGCAATATCAAATAAAAAAATCGATGCTATAAATTTAGTCTTAGGTATTATAGCAATAGTTGCAGGTATACTAATCATTATTTTCAAAAACACTTACTTGCACTATATTTTAGTAGGTCTTGGGCTCTTTTTTGTAGGGCTCGGTTCATACAATCTTGCTAAAAAGCAATATATACAAGAAATTCTCATGATAATTGCAGGCGTGCTACTTGTGTTTTTAACTGTATACGAGTATCAAATAGCACTTGTTTTATTAGGAGTAGCGATTATACTTATATCAATAATAATGCTCGCAATGTCTCTTAATAGGAAAGAAAAAGGCTGGAAGGCAGGACTAACATACGCAATTTTTGTACTAGGCTTATTAGCTGGCGCAGTTATGATTGCAATTGCATATGTAGCTGAAGACTGGTTATATATACTTTTCGGTGCATCTTTTGCTGCTGCAGGCTTGTTTGCATTAATAAAATCGGTATAATAATTGTTTTCATTACTCATACAACCCATAATGTAAAAAATCAGCTAGTTACAACTAAACCCTTACATATCATAGATTAACTGTAACCAACCGTAGGAATTAACAAAGAATATTTTATTAAAAGTGCCCCACATACTGTAACTATATTTTTAATACAATTTTGTAGTTTCAGTTTTGTGGNGCACATTCATATTAATCTAGTTATGTCAATTATTTGAAAGTAAACCTATCTGTATTAAATCTATACCTTCCTTTACCATAGCCAGTCACAGGCATAATTATTTTTGAAGTTAAGAGTTTTGAAATAAGTTTTGAAGCACCACTAACGGATAGATTTAAAACTTTTGTAACATCGCTTCGTCCAAAATAGGCTTTAGCATTTAAATGCTTGTGTAACATTAATGCATGGCTTTTTATAATTCTCGATAGGGCTGAATAATCGCTTATAGTAATTTGTCGATTATTAATTTCAATATCAGATTTCCAATCAATATGTAAATATCTGTTCTTAAGTTCATTTTTTTCATCAAATAATAAATTTCTTAAAAACAACTCTAAATATGATGTTGTTTCAAATATCCCTTTGTTAAAATTTGTATAATTTGCTCTCACAAGTGCGTTTCTAAAATAATATGCGTTTTCAGCAAAAATAGTATTTTTAATACTGTATCCAAAATTTCTTAGGTACTTAATTAAGAAAACAGCTGTAGTCCTTGTATTGCCTTCAGCAAAAACGTGAATTTGCCATAATTTAGAAATAAATTTAGCAATATGTTTAATAAACTCGTCTTTCGATAAATTACGATAATCAAAGTTCTTTTCTTCCTGAAAATCATAATTTAAAGCCTTTTCTAAAAAGGAAGCACCGCCATATATTACCGAGTCGCCATCCAAAACCCATTCTTTTTTAGTAATATTATATTCTCGTATTTGTCCTGCATTTGAAAACACATTATAAAAAAGTTTTTTATGAATGTCTAAGTACTGTATTGGCGAAAAAACAAAACTTTTATCCGATAAAACTTTTGCAATATTGACAGAAACTTTATCTGCTTCTTCGGTATCAAGGCTCTTATCTGGTTTTTCTTCATAATAAGAATGTATTAAGTGCTCTGCATCATCAAATGAGATTTCACCAGTTATATTTCTAGTAGCAACATCTTTCAAATAATCCGAAGTTTTTAAACCATCAACATCTTGTAGCCCAATGGCTGTATACCACGAATAACTTTTTTCTTTTTTATCAGGTTCATTATTAACCAAGTATTCTTTAAAAGGATCTTTTTCCATACTTTACTCCTTCTGTATACCATATTATATATCCACTTCAATATACACTTTTTTGTCCTCAATGTACACTTTTCATTGTGAAATTTTAGAAAATCGTTTTCAATATACACTTTTCTACACGGAACCCAGAAATTCAATTCTTTTTGTAAGTATAAATAAATTAGGTGAATCGCAACGAATAACCAGTGCCCCCATACTCACAGTTTCTAGGTTATGACAAACATCCAGACGATCCTAAAATCGGGTTCATAGTAAACGAAGAAGAAGCTAAGCTGGTAAGAAGGATATACAAAGAGTTCTTAAGAGGTAAATCACCAAGTGCATATCTAGAATGTTAGAAGCTGAAGGTATTAAAAGCCCTACAGGTAGAGATACATGGCACGCATCTACTGTTAGAAGCATACTGACAAATGAGAAGTATAAAGGGGATGCGCATATTAGAAAAACATATGTTAAGGACTTTTTAACACATGAACTAGTAAAGAACAATGGTGAGGTAGAGAGCTTCTATGTAAAGAAACACCATGAGCCCATTATCAATCCTAACGAATGGGAGACTGTAC
>JGI24709J26583_10004797_pt1 | contig 10082 bp, 8 predicted proteins | sample BioPla2DNA1_FD_26583 | JGI IMG/M metagenome (IMG submission 26583) | reverse complement strand
AATTACAAATATATATGAGCCTTTATAAACACCAATGATTTTCATAACACTAAGACCCAAAATCATTTCTGAGAATGTTACTAACATAATTATCAAATAAGCTTTTCCAAGCTTGCCCAGTGACGAGAACAAAACTGCCTTTGTACGAGATAACATAAATCTTTTATCCTCTGGGAAAAGACCTTTTATTCCTCTTGAAATACGCTCATAGTCCGAGGTCATAAAACAACTTGAAATAATCGTTATTATAACAGCAATTAAAATCGACGGAATTTGCTTTGCGGTGTTCCACACACCTGTAATTGATGGAAAAACAAGTGATTTTAAGTTAAGTGATCCTAGATGTAGCGATGGAGAACTGCCCGTACTTACGGCCTCTTGCATCATTAATCTAAGCTCTGCTAAAAACTCCTCAACGGATACCGAAATACTCTTTTGCACAAATTCCGGTGTAGCAGCAACAAACGAGCGTGTTGTTCTCTCTATCCAATCAATATCATTTATACGAATAGAGACATAATCTATAAAATCGTGAAACTCCTTTATAACTCTGTTGCTAAGTAATGCAATAAACAAGCCAATTAAAAACAAAACAAGCAACACCATAAGAACAGATACTATACCTTTTTTTATCTTATATTTATTGGATATGTTATCAACTGGTCTTTGCAAAACCACTGCCAAAAAAAACGCAAAAATCAACGGAAAAAGTGGCCAAAAAGCATATTTTACAAAAAGATAAAACAGCCCTAGCATAGACACATAGTACATTAAATTGATTATAAACCCTCGTCTTCTTTCAATTGTTTCCAATTTAGGTCACCTCTATTTGCTATCATTTTAAAATTCCTATTCTTATTGTTATTCTACACCAACAATTTGTTTTTAACAATCATTAATGTGCAAAATTTAAAAAAATTAACTTTTCTCTTTATTACGCCGTGCTTTTGTGGTAAAATATATTATCGTTTATTATAATGTAATTATAAATATTTTTAAAAGGACGGTTTATTTATGTATGTTGCTGTAATGGGCTACGGCACTGTGGGTTCAGGCGTTGTTGAAATTCTTTCAAAAAATCACGATAGTATTATAAAGAAAAGCGCTCAAAACGATATTCAGATTAAATATATTCTTGATAGAAACGAGTTTCCAAACGACCCAAATGCTGATAAATTTATAAAGGATTTTAACATAATCCTAAACGATGACGATGTTAAAGTTGTTGTTGAAACAATGGGCGGTGTTACACCTGCCTTTGACTTTGCTCTGGCTTGCCTTAACAAAGGTAAAAGCGTTGTTACATCTAACAAAGAGCTTGTCGCTACTAAGGGATTAGAGTTGCTTGATGCCGCAAAACGAAACAATGCAAACTTTTTGTTTGAGGCAAGTGTTGGTGGTGGAATTCCTATTATTCGTCCGATTTCTCAATGCCTTGCCGCAAACGAGATTGAGGAGATTTCTGGAATTCTCAATGGCACAACTAACTTTATTTTAGGTAAGATGATAAATGATAATATGAGCTTTGAGGATGCACTAAAGCTTGCGCAGGATAACGGGTATGCCGAAAAAGACCCAACCGCCGATATTGAGGGGTTTGACGCTTGTCGCAAAATTTGTATACTAGCAGCTTTATGCTTTGGAAAGCACGTTTATCCTGAGAGTATTCATACTGAGGGAATAACGAAAATCACTCTTACAGACATTGCATATGCACAAAGCTTTGGCAGTGTAGTTAAGCTAATTGCCAACGCAAAAAAACTTGACAATGGCAAAATCTACGCAATCGTAAGCCCTGCTATTGTAAACAAATCAAGCCAACTCGCTGGTGTTGACGATGTATTTAATGCCGTTTTAATAAAAGGTGATGCAACTGGAGATGTTGTTTTTTATGGCAAGGGCGCCGGAAAACTTCCAACTGCAAGTGCTGTTGTTGCCGATGTTATCGACTGTTCAAACAACCTTGAGCGTCGCAAAGATTTTGGTTGGGATGATTATGTTGAGGATTATGTAATTGACCATCTGGACAAAGAGCTTTCACTCTATGTTCGTGCAAAAACAAATGACACAGGAAGCGCTCTAGCAAGCATACACAACACATTTGATAAGGCAACAATTTTAAATAGATGTGATGCACCGCAAGACGAAGTAGCTTTTGTCACACCAATAGAAACAGAGCGCACACTTCGTCAAAAACTTGATAGTATTAATGATATTACACCACTTTCAGTTATTCGTGTTTGTGATTGCTAGTTTTAAATTAATAAAGGTTTGTAGACTTTTTTATACGGGAGGATTTTATGTCACTTATAGTTCAAAAATTTGGCGGCAGCTCTGTTGCCGACGCAAAGCGTGTAATGAATGTTGCATCTATTGTAACTGATACTTACAGCGCTGGTAACGATGTTGTTGTTGTTGTTTCTGCACAAGGAGATACAACAGACGAGCTCGTCGCAAAAGCAACCGAAATTAACCCTAAACACTCTCGCAGGGAAATGGATATGTTACTTAGTGCAGGTGAGCAAATCTCGATTTCTTTACTTGCAATGGCTATTGAAAAACTAGGTTTTCCTGTTGTTTCTTTGCTTGGATGGCAGGCAGGTTTTTCAACAACATCCACTCACACTGCCGCTAGAATTAAAACTGTTAACACTGAGCGACTACGCACAGAGCTTGACAAAAAGAACATTGTTATTGTCGCAGGATTTCAGGGTATTAACAAATATGACAATATTACAACTTTGGGAAGAGGCGGTTCCGACACGAGCGCTGTAGCTCTTGCCGCTTCACTAAAAGCAGACCGTTGCCAAATTTATACCGATGTTGAGGGTGTTTACACTGCCGACCCACGCAAGGTTGAAAACACCAAAAAACTAAACGAGATAACCTATGACGAAATGCTTGAGCTTGCAACACTAGGTGCGCAAGTTTTGAATAACCGCTCTGTTGAAATGGCAAAAAAATATAATGTAAAATTAGAGGTTCTCTCAAGCCTTACGAGAGTTCCTGGCACAATTGTTAAGGAGGTTGCTACTGTGGAAAAAATGCTTGTAAGAGGTGTTACAAAGGACACCGATGTTGCTAGGGTATCAATTCTTGCTCTGCCTGACATTCCGGGTATTGCTTTTAAAATATTTAGCAAACTTGCATCAAAGGATATAAATGTTGATATTATTTTGCAGTCTGTTGGCCGTGATGGTACAAAGGATATTACTTTTACTGTTCAAAAAAGTCACGGAGAGCTTGCAAAACAACTTATAAAAGAAACTTTTGATATTCCAGATGAAAAAATCATTGTTGATACAAATGTTGCAAAAATTTCAATTGTTGGTGCTGGAATGGAATCGCACCCTGGCACTGCTGCAAAAATGTTTGAGGCGCTGTACGAAATCAATGTAAACATTCAAATGATTGCAACAAGTGAGATTAAAATCTCCGTTCTAATTGATGCGCAAGATGCTGATAAGGCAGTTTCTGCCGTTCACGCTGCTTTTATTCCGTCTGGAAAATAAAATATAAATACTATAACAAAAAGGCTTTCAAAAACGAAAGCCTTTTCATATATCAAAATTTAGTTTGTCATATAAAAACATTTATACTATTCCCATGTTTCGTCATTGCCTATGCAAATCTTATTTCTACCTGTGTTTTTTGCAACATAAAGGTTTTTGTCTGCTGCACCTATTATTTCTTCAACGCTCATCCCTTTAACATATTCTGCAACGCCACCGCTTATTGTTATTGGCCTATTTACAGAATCGGACAAGCTAGTTTCTTCGACTATTTTTCTTATTTCTTCCGCCCTTCTATATGCGACCTCTGCCGAAGTGTTTGGAAAAACTGCCACAAACTCTTCACCACCATAACGACTAAGCATATCGCTTGTACGGATTTGAGTGCCAACAAGGTCGCAAAGGTTTAGAAGTATTTCATCCCCTACTAAATGGCCAAAGTCATCATTTAAGGATTTGAATTTGTCAATATCAAACATAACAACGCTAAGCTGCGCTCCATAATTATATGCTCTGTTTATGTTTGTTTGCAAAAAATCCAGCATATATCTTCTATTATACACACCTGTTAATGGATCTTTAGTTGACAGCTCTTCCAGCTCTTTTACGGCTTTGTCAATCTTGCGCTTTTCTCTTCTATACTGCGTTGTGAGCAGTCTAACGAGTAGCCCCGTTGCCAAAGCTACAATCACCACCGTGGTTGAAGATAAAAAATATGTATATGACCTGCTATTTATATCAAGCACAATTTGTGGCCATTCATACGACGCATAAATTAAAGCAGAATAAAACACAAGTTCTGCCACCACTACTAAAAAGCAAATAAAGCCTTTGAACAATAAAAAGCTAAAAATAATCCCAAATATAAAATATGAAACTATTCCACCATACACTCCGCCTGTTGTTAAAAATATTGCAGGAAAAAACACAAAGTTAATTATAATCAATGCTAGCTGGTTAAAAAGCTCGGGATTTTCTACTTTATTAGAAATATAGAACATAAGCCCTATATAGACCGCTAAAGAAAGGCAAATCAAAATCGCCTCTATAGGCATACCAACTATTGCAGCCCCGATAACACAAACAATACAAACTAAACAACCACCAGCAAAGAGCATATTAGTAAGCCTTTTCTCTACCGGAACATCACACCCAAAATGTTTTTTTGTATCTTTTTTCAAGTCATTTAGAACATAACGCTTCATAAACTTACCCCTTACAAAACCAAAGGGAACGAATATGTTACCCTTTTTTTATTCTCTTAGATTCATACGGTTTTGGGTTTTCAATCGATTTTAAAGCTTTTTTACCTGATGATGTAGATAAATACTCTACAATGCTTGTAACCGCTGATTTTAATTCTTTATCCAAATATTTATCAATCTTTTCAAGGAGCTCTTTTTCATCTTTAAGGTTTATACCAAGGATAGATACCGCAATCAAGCTTTGTGTATCCTTGGGTCCTTCTTCATAAAACATATTAAACACATTAAAAAGCTTTTTTAGTTTTTGAGCCTCATTATTTCTAATGCTATTCATTATAAGCTCGTTTGCGTGCTCTTTAAAAAACTCTTCTGGCAAAGTCATTTCATATTTTTCTGTATTATTATCAAGCTCTTCTTTAAGTTCGGGAAAAATGTTTGAAATTCTAACGGCTAAATTTTCAGGCTCATAAGTAACTGTGCTGTTTTTTCCACCCTTTTTGTATGCTGTTTTAGCATCTTTACCAACAACGACTTTTTTGGCTTTTCCAAAGAATTTTTCTATAGATTCGCAAATCTCATTACCAACCGATTTTACGTCCCTTGCCTCGCAAATTTCTTCATCAAGCTCCAACAAAGATACAGAAACTTGATTGTAATCACTCTCTTGTGCGTCACTAAGACTCTTGTTTGCACAAAGTAAATAAACCTTATCGTCATAAAATTCTATTTTTACTGCCCCTGTACCTGAAGAAAGTGATATAATGTGCTTGTCGCCATCTGTTTTAAACGCTTGTTCCTTTTTATCATCAAGGTAAACTACAGACAAATCGCAAGTTTCTATTGTCTCTTCCATAGTTTTAAGCATTACCAAAACGGCATCGTTTATTGAAATCATATTAAATCCCCTTATAACCTTTATATTAAATACATATAAATTATATCTATCTTCATATTTTAACACAAATTAAGACTTTTGTCATTAAAATTACTGTTAATATTTTTTATTTTTTCTATTATAAGGTAAAATATTTGCTTTTATCATTTACATATAATATATCACTATGATATTATATCTTATCGAGAGGTGTGTTCATCTAATGAAAAAAGTTTTAGTAGTATTTGGTGGAGTTTCGAGCGAGCATAGCGTTTCTACTGTTTCTGCTTGCTCTGTAATAAATAATATTCCAAAAGATAAGTACGAAGTTTTTATGTTAGGAATTACAAAACAGGGCAAATGGTGGCTGTTTGAGGGCGACCCTTGTGATTTGCCGGAGGATAAGTGGATGGATAGCAACAAGTGCAAGCCTGCTTTTATTTCTCCTGACCCTAGCGTTCACGGTATTGTAATTTTAGAAGACGGTAGCTATCGCACTCAGCATATAGATGTTGTTTTTCCTGTCCTTCACGGTAAAAATGGCGAGGACGGCACAATTCAAGGTCTTTTACAGCTTTCTCAAATTCCTTTTGTTGGCTGTGACACGGCGTCATCTGCCGTTTGTATGGATAAATCACTTACAAACACTTTGGCTGACGCCAACAATATTTCACAGGCAAAATGGGCAAGTCTGCTAAGCCGTGATTTGACCGACGATTCCTTGTCACAAATTGCAAGCAAACTTGGGTATCCTATTTTTGTAAAACCTGCAAACGCTGGTTCGTCCGTTGGAATTAGCAAGGCTAAAGATTTTGACTCTTTAAGAGAAGGTGCAAAAAACGCATTTTTACACGATGAAAAAGTAATCTTCGAAGAGTTTATTCAGGGGTGCGAGGTTGAATGTGCAGTGCTTGGAAACGACGAGCCTATCGCTTCTGTTGTTGGTGAAGTTGTTCCCTGCAACGAGTTTTATGACTATGAGGCTAAATATATTTGTCAAGAAAGCACTCTTCATATTCCTGCAAGGCTTGACCAATGTACTCAAGATAAAATAAGATGTGAAGCACTTCGCACTTATAAGGCACTTGGTTGTAGTGGCATTGCAAGAGTTGATTTTTTTGTATGCAATAATGGAGAGCAAATATTCTTCAACGAAATTAACACAATACCTGGATTTACCTCCATTAGTATGTATCCCAAAATGTTTAAAGCTAGTGGACTTGAATATGCACAGCTACTTGATAAAATTTTAGAACTGGCTATTGAAAAGTGGAGTGAAATTTAAATTGAAAAGAAATATTGTAATTGATATAAAAGATTCCCACGATACCGACGGAGAAATTATGGATATGGAAATGTCTGTGGTTGGAACCCTTGAGGGTATGGGCGACGACTATTTAATAACCTATACAGAGCATAGCGGTGAGCTTAAAGGCTGTGTTACAAGTCTTAAAGTTCAAGGCAAATGTGTTACAATGACAAGAACGGGAGACTATGCCTCCCAGCTTATCATTGAGCAAGACAAGCGTCACAACTGCTATTATTCTACCCCTCACGGAGATTTTATGATGGGTGTGTTTGCAAAGCGTGTTGATTCTGATATGAAGGATAACGGCGGTACTTTATCTTTTGAATATACTCTAGATTTTAACGCTGATTTTTCTTCAAAAAACAAGCTTATAATAAATGTCAAGGAGATACCACAATGTCAAAATTAGTAAGTGTAGCCGAACAACAATTAAAAACCGCTATTTCCAACTCTGTTTTAAAGGCTGTGTCATCAAACACTTTGCCAAACGAAAAGCTTTGCGACTTTGTTATAGAAGTCCCTGCTGACAGGGCGAACGGAGATTTTTCTGCAAATGTTGCTATGGCATCTGCGCGAGTTTTTAAACTTGCACCTAGAAAAATTGCAGATATAATTTGTGAAAATATTTGCCTTGACAACACTTTTTTTGACAAATGTGAAGTGGCAGGCCCTGGGTTTTTGAATTTCTTTTTGAACGATGAATATTATGCAAGCATTTTAAAAGACATTAGAACGCTTGGTGATAATTATGGAAGAAGTGACTACGGTAAAGGTCAAAGCATTTTAGTAGAATTTGTATCTGCAAATCCTACAGGCCCTATGCATATGGGCAACGCTCGGGGTGGCGCTCTTGGCGACTGTCTCGCCTCTGTTTTGGACTATGCTGGGTACGATGTTTCACGGGAGTTTTATATAAACGATGCAGGAAATCAGATTGACAAATTTGGATTGTCTCTTGATGTTCGTTATCTTCAACATTTTTTAGGTGAAAATGCAGTAGAGCTACCTGAGGACAGTTATCACGGTGAGGATATCACCTTGCTTGCAAAAGAATTTGCAAACATTTATGGTGACAAATTTGTAAAAGCTGATGAGAGCGAAAGGCAAAAGGCTCTAATTGATTTTGCACTACCTAAAAACATTGAAAATATGCAATCAACCTTGCAAAAATATCGCATTGAATATGACAAATGGTTCAACGAGAGCGTTTTGCATAACAATGGTGAGCTTGAGCAAACTTTGCAAATTATGAAAGAGCGTGGACTAACCTACGAAAAAGACGGAGCATTATGGTATAAAGCGACCGAGCACGGTGGGGAAAAGGATGAAGTTCTTGTTCGTGCAAACGGCAACCCCACTTATTTTGCAGCCGACATTGCCTATCATCGCAACAAGCTTGAAATCCGTGGATTTGATAAGTCTATTGACATTTGGGGGGCGGACCATCACGGCCACGTTGCTAGAATGAAGGGCGCTCTTGACGCTATTGGAATTGACGGAAACAGGCTTGATGTTGTTTTAATGCAACTTGTAAGGCTTACTCGTGGCGGTGAGGTTGTGCGTATGTCAAAAAGGACCGGCAAAGCTATTACCCTTGTTGATTTGCTTGAAGAAATTCCGATTGACGCTGCAAGGTTTTTATTTAATATGCGTGAGCCAGGCTCGCAAATGGAATTTGATTTAGACCTAGCTGTTGAGCAAAGCTCTAAAAATCCTGTTTATTATTGTCAATATGCACACGCTAGGATTTGCAGTATTGTCAAGAAATTAAAGTCCGAGGGTGTAGAACCTAGAGAATGTTCTATTGATGAGTTAAAGCTACTTTGCACTCCAGAAGAAAAAGAGCTTATCCGCCACCTTTCTTCTTTAACTAATGAAATTGTTTTGGCGGCAAAAAATTATGACCCCGCTAGAATTACAAGATATGTTGTTGAACTGTCTACCCTTTTTCACAAGTTTTATAATGCTTGCCGTGTAAGAGTTGAAGATGAATCTTTAATGCAAGCTAGATTATATCTTTGCATTTGTGTTCGTGATACAATAAAAAATATTTTAACAATGCTAAGAATTGACGCACCACAAAGTATGTAAAAACAAAATAATATAACCTAAAGATGCACACAGTTTGAACCCCGAATTCAAATTGTGTGCATTTATTATAAGATAGTTAATAAGTTAACTATCTTATTTGTGCGTTTTGTATTGACTTTTGCTGACAAAGTGCGTAATATAATAAATTATAAAGTTATTCTTCCCTTGTTTCACTTTTAAAAATAGAGTTTACAATTAAAAATATTTAAATTCGCGCGGATTTTTATAAAGTTAGAAAATATTAAACGGAGGAATTTTATTATGTCAAATTTATTTGATTTAACTGGAAAAGTAGCCGTTATTACTGGTGCAAGCTCGGGTCTTGGTGCTGACGCTGCTTTAGCCTTTGCACAAGCTGGGGCAAATATCGCTATTTTAGCTAGAAGAGCGGAAAAACTTGAAGAGGTTAAAAACAGCATTGCACAAACCGGTCGTGATGTTATCGCTGTTTCTTGCGATGTTACAGATGAAGATAGCGTTAAAAATGCAATGGGCGAAGTTTTAGCTCACTTTGGCACTATTGATATTTTGGTTAACAACGCAGGCATTGCTGTGCAAGGCGGAGTTGAGACTTTGAGCGTTGAGGAGTGGAACAAATCCTTTGATGCAAACTGTAAGGGAATTTTCCTTGCAAGCAAATATGTAATTCCAACAATGAAAGAAAAAGGATACGGCAAAATCATAAATATCGCAAGCGTAAACTCAATCGTTGCAAACAAGGCAGAAACATTTATTCGCCACTCATACAATGCAAGTAAAAGTGCAGTGCTAGGTCTTACAACTGGAATGGCTGCAACATATGCAAAATACGGCATTACTGTTAATGCTGTTGGACCTGGTTTGTTTGAATCTGAGATGACAGCAAGCACACTATTTAAGTCTGACGAATTTTTAAAGGGCTATTCTTACCTAACACCTGCAGACAGACCAGGCAAAAAAGGCGAGCTTAATGGTACTTTGATTTATCTTGCCAGTGATGCATCAAGCTATGTTCAAGGTCAATTTATTTTAGTTGACGGTGGATTTTCTATAGTATAAATGATTTTAAAATTAACATCACCAACTTTTCTTAAAAGAAGAGTTTTGGTGAT
>JGI24709J26583_10004796_pt1 | contig 10083 bp, 10 predicted proteins | sample BioPla2DNA1_FD_26583 | JGI IMG/M metagenome (IMG submission 26583) | reverse complement strand
CAGCCATTAAAACTTTGCGCCTTTTAAGACTAGCTTTCATGTTGTTTACAAGGTAGATTAGATCCTCATCATTAATGTTTTTAAATATAACTAAAAACTCATCTCCGCCGATTCTGAATTTCTCGTAATCAAAAAATGCATCCTTAATGCATTTTCTGCATCACAGATAAGTCTGTCTCCTCCCTCATAATCTTAAGTATAGTTTAATACCTTAAGACCTGTAACATCACAATAGACAATCGCAATTTTTTCGCCAGGTTTTAATTCTTCTAAAAAATTCTTAAAAGCGTGTCGATTTTTAAGTGCGGTTAACTGATCATAGAAACTCAAATATTTAAGTGAACGCACGTAGTTTCTAGATCTTAATAGGTAAGTGATAAAAGATGCCGTAATACCAAGAAAATTTGAGATGTCATTAAGATCATTACAAGGATTATCAAGACCAAAAAAGGCACTTACCTCTGATGATTCAAATATTGGTGACACCACAAGACTTTTAATACCCTGAACATTTAGAGTATCGTACATATCCTTATGAGTATCTTTTACATATTCAAGATCTTCAATAATGATATGTTCTCCTTTGACGAATTGTTTTATCCTGACGTCAAGGTTTTCGTTCAGAATATGCTGAAGATTTGCAATCTGTTGAGTCACATCAAGATTGCACCACTGTAGGTATTATCTCAGTGTAATCCGTGCAGTTCAAAGAAATATGCTCTGTCTGCTTTAAAGAGTTCTCCTAAATATCTGAGGATCAGGTTTATGGATTTTTCAGGATCTTTTTCATGAAGTGCGTTTTCAATGCATCTATTTAATACCGCTTCACGAAAGGCGTGCATATTTGCACTTTGTTTGAAGCTTTCTTCGCGACTCAAGTCGATTGCAAGTTCAAAGCGAAGTCTTCTGCCGTCCTTTACAATCATGGTGTCATTGAGTTTGAACGGTCGGTTGAAATTCTTGTTAAAAATGTGCCATTCATGAAAATCACCTTCTTTTAACAGACAGTTGGTGCAGTCATGGCATGGATGTTCTTTTTGTTGAATGATCTTATAGCATTTTTTGCATGAAAGAGAATCAATATCAGAGATGTTTAAGTTTTTTTTTCTTTTTAATGAGATAGACAATATCAAATGTATCCATATCTGATACGTAAATATTTTTATCCAAATTATCAAAAAACTTAAAGTCCATTTTTTCTTCCCTTACGATATATGTTTTTTATATATATTTTTATAAATCACCTTATTATAAAACCAGGTGAATTTGTGTATAAAAGAGAAGCGATATTTATATTACAAAAACGTCATGTAACGGCTATAAAGTAGATGGCGGTTCAACTTTTGAATGAAAGAAATTAATTGATATGGAGTCTAAAAGATGGCAGCAAATGCTGCCAGATGAGATTACTCTTCTTTTACGATTGTAGACATGCCTTTAGCTGCTTTTATAATATCAGAATGTAAACGATCTTCTAACAGGCTAAAGTTGTTTCTCTCGTTGCTATGGTCGTTTTCTTTATGGTACATGTGGAAACAGGCTGTAGCATAACGGCCTGATTTGATTTCTACACCAGAATGAATAAGTCTTATAGCAAAGTCGGAGTCTTCATAACCCCAGCCTTCAAAAGTACTGTCAAAGCCGTCCACATTTAAAAAGTCTTCCTTATACAGCGCAAAGTTGCAGCTGCGGGCTTTTTTCCAGTTGAACTTTAGTTTGCGGAATCTCTCTTTTGTTTTCAGAGTTACAAGAGGGAGGAATCTTTTAATACCGCCCTTTAAATAAACGTAAAACAGTCTAGCTAAAGAGTAGGTATAGATTTGTTGATGCTCATCCTCAATAACCTTGGTGTATTCTTCGGAGAGAAGCACTCTGTTACCGCATACAAGATATTTCTTTTCAGAAAGGAACTTGTGTATGGCAATAAAATTGTTTCTTGGTATGCAGTCACCATCTAGAAATATCAGATAGTCTCCTTTTGCTTTCATAGCACCAAGATTTCTTACTCTTGCAGCACGGAAACCAAGATCTTTCTGGTAAACGTGGGTAATAGGGTAATTGCAGTTGAGCATTATCTGCATAACCATATCAGATGTCTCTTTAGTTGAGCCATCATCTGCAATAATAACCTCAAACTCTCTATCGGTCTGATAATTAAGAGCTTCAAGCACCAGTTTTAGTGTCTTTGGTCGATTGTATGTAGTAATGATTACGGACGCTAACATGCATTATCCTTGTGTTAGTTATCATTCTCTAAAAAATAATAGGTTATTATTTTGGTTATGCAAAGATTATTATTAGTGTGACATTACATACTTTACAAACTTAAGCTTGGTAGCATCGTCTGCCTGATTGTATAACTTAACAAGGTTATTGTAATCAGCTGCTGATGCAGCGCCACCTGATGTTTTGGTAGTAGACATAGCAGAAGTATCGGTTGAGCCCATAGGCTGTAGTGCTAAACCCTGCTGCTCAGTCTGCTGATAACCGCTATCGGTTGCCTTAATGGTTGGAGCACCGTTTTCGGTCATCTGTAGGCCGTTGTTCTGATTTAGTGTGTAGCTTGGAGCATACAGACGGTTTACGCTCTGTAATTCCTGTCTGTAATCACGTAGAAGACTAAAGCCTTTATCTGAGGTTAGAATAAAGTATGAAGCCTCGCTTGATGATAAAGCCTTACCAGTGTTGTTGATTAGGTTTACCTTCTGTTTGTGTGCATATGAATCTGCCTGCTNTTCATTTAATGGCTTAGCATAGTCAAAGGTGATAACTTCATCNTTTTTGATGTTTTCAATATCAATAACNATTGGATCTAAAGATTGAACCATTCTTGCGTCGCCGCTTGAACCTTTAAAGGTATCTTTAAAGGTAACAACAATCTGGTGCTTACCAGGAGTTAGAGTAACCATGCGGCTAAAACGGCTGTAGTTGCTTGGATCAGAAACACCATCTACCAACTCTAAATTGTAATGAACAGGTACTTTAAAACCGGTATCTGCATACGCATTTAAGGTAATAGCAGTACTTAATGCAAGTACTGAATATTTTAGAGTTTTCTTTAACATAATCTTTATTCCACTAATCAATGTAAAAAAATTTAGTATAAATATTGAGCTCCAATAAGAGCTTTGTTTTCACCTATGCACATATTCTTAATCTGGCGATTTGAATAGTAGCGTTCAGGTTTTGAATTTATATCAAGAGTACCTTCGGCAAACAGCTTGAATGATGGTGTNAGGCTATAGTANAAACCCAGTGTTGCAAGAGATTGTATGTTTGCACCATTAAATCTCTTNATAGCGTAGCCNAGTGTAGTTCCAAAGCCGTTTTCAAAGGTGTAGTTTACAATTGCCTCATATGAGTAGAGATGATGAGTGAATTTCTCGTACTTAGTCACAGTTGCATTAGTTGCAACATATAAACCCTCACCAAAATTACCATAGGTAACTGCAATACCCTTATCAATCTTCCATGAAGGCTGCACGCTATAGGCAAAATCATAATCATTATCCGCTCTTGAGTACATCTTCAGGATGTTGTCTGCATAGAATGATGAACCGTCTGATGAATCATCAGATTTTAAATCATAATAGCTAAGACCATAGGAAAAGCCGATACCGTTTAAAAGATNTGTTGATAGTGANAATGCGGCACCGTTTTTAAGATCAACGTTGCTATCTGCCACATCATCAGCAGCAAGCTGAGCTGACAGCCTNAAATCAATTCCCATTGCAGACAGGGAATACATTATCTGACTTTGCTGATAATCACCAAATACGTAGTGATCGTTAGTATTAAAATCAAGCTGTGTAAATACGTCGGTTACACCTGCTACAGAGTAGAAGGCATTGTCACCACGACCAAATGTCAGTGTGCCGTAGTTTTGAGCATCAATACCTACATACTGTTCTTTGGTAATAAAATCGCTGTCATTGCCATCTGTTGCAGGCATTGTCCATCTTGATGCTGCAATTGCGTATACGGTGTCGTTAATCTTGGTGCGACCTGCGATACCAAAATCAACTCTAGTCAGAATAGTGTTGTTAAGATTCTTTTTGCTCTGGCTTGTTTTGATGCTTTGAGCGGCTTTATTTGTTGCGCCCATAGCACTTATGCTGCCGTATAAATCCAGATCTGTGCCGTTGCTACTGTATACGGTTGCAGCAAAGCTGCCAGTAAGAGGTGAAAGTGCTAATGCAACAAATAGTGATAACTTGTTTAATCTCATAATTTTCATTCAAATAAAATTTTCTATATTTTATCAAAAATAAGCTTGCTAAGATCGCCAGAATTATAAACTTTATAAGTTGCTCCCCATAGGTTGCAGTCTATACATTCATTCATGCCATATCCCCACATTGCAATTGCACTGTCAACATTTGCGGCATTTGCTGATTTTATATCGTTGATATGATCTCCAACGTATAGTGCCTCTTCAGGTTTTATATTAAGCTCTTTTAATGCAGTTAAAATAGGATCAGGAAACGGCTTTGGCTTTGCAACTGAATCACAGCCAAGAATTATCTTTAAACTGTCGTAAAACTCGTAATGAGATAAGAGTTTTTTTGCCATCTTATAGTACTTGTTTGTTATTACACCACAAACAATGTTATTTTCATGTAAAGTCTTTAAAAGTTCAGTAATTCCATCAAACGGGGTGGTCTTATCGCAGATATGATTAGTGTAGTAATCGGCAAAACAGTCTCTTAAAAAAGTTTCAACTCCAGCTTTTTCCCATTTGTCTTTTTCGATACCAAGCTTTAGCATTTCTCGCATGCCTGCGGTTACTTTTTTTCTTAATACCTGCTCATCTACAGGAGCGTATCCATACTTTGTTAGCGTGTAGTTACATGCTGCCATAATGTCTTTTGCTGTATCTAGTAGAGTTCCATCTAGATCAAATAGGACTGCTTTATATTTCATTTGTTAAGAATAAGAATAAGTTGTAAAATTGTACACATTGCCACACATATTAAAGGCTAAACATGATTGATACAAGCAAAATTAAAGATTTTGACAAGAGAATAGAAAAAATTAAAGAATCTATCGCATATGTTCAGGATTTTCCTATCAAAGGCATTCTGTTTCGCGATATTACTACCTTACTAGAAGACAAGGACTCTCTTAAAGAGACTATTGATCTTTTAGTTGATGCCTACAAAGATAAAAATATTGATTATGTTGTAGCAGCTGACGCACGAGGCTTCCTTTTCGGTACTGCACTTGCATACTTTTTAGGATGCGGTGTTGTGCTTGTAAGAAAACCAGGAAAACTTCCTCGTAAGACTATTAGTCAGTCTTATGATCTTGAATACGGCAAGAACGTTCTTGAGATTTCAGTTGACTCAATCAAAAAAGGTGATAACGTTCTTCTAATTGATGATTTACTTGCAACTGGTGGCACTGCAGGTGCTATGATACAATTAGTTAGAAAACTAGAAGCTAATATCGTATCATTTGCATTTGTAATTGAGTTATTTGATTTGGGTGGTTCCAAATACCTAAAAGATAACTTTGATGTTGATACCTTCAGTTTAGTTAAATTTCCAGGACACTAATAGTAATTTATGGCACTCGAACAGTCTGCTCAATACCTAGCTCTTGCACGTAAGTACCGCCCACAGCGTTTTGAAGATGTTGTAGGTCAAGAACATGTTGTTAAAGCACTTCAGAATTCTATTGAAAACAACAGAATTCATCATGCATACCTTTTAACTGGTACACGCGGTATTGGTAAGACTACTATTGCAAGAATCATTGCAAAGTCACTTGAGTGTGAGAATGGTATCAGTGCCCATCCTCATTTAGATGGTAATCTGTGTTCTACATGTAAGGCCATCAGTGAGGGTACATTCCCGGATGTAATCGAAATCGACGGTGCGTCTCAGACTAAGGTTGAGGATACCCGTCAGCTCTTAGAGAATACCCAGTATCCACCAATGCAGGGCCGTTTTAAGGTATATATCATTGATGAGGTGCACATGCTTTCTCAAAGCAGTTTTAATGCACTTTTAAAGACCCTTGAAGAGCCTCCTGCATATGTAAAATTCATTCTTGCTACAACCGATCCTCAGAAGATTCCAACTACCGTTCTATCAAGATGTCTGCAGTTCCAGTTAAAGGCATTATCAATCGATGAGATTGCAATGCAGATTGAGACAATTGCATCAAAAGAAGGTCTTGTATGTGAAAGTGAAGCTGCAATTTTAATTGCTCGTGCAGCTCGCGGCAGTATGCGTGACGCTCTGTCTTTATGTGACCAGGCTGTAGCACTTGGTAATGGCCAGATAACACGCCAGAACGTGTTATCAATGCTTGGTACTGCAAGTGATGGCCTTATCTCTCAGATCCTTGATTTACTCGTTGCAAATTCATCAGCTGATCTTGCAGCAGTATTATCTCAGGTTCGTAAGATTAGTCCTAACTACAAGAATCTTTTAAATGATCTTGTGGTTACCTTCCATGATCTGGCTTTATTCCAGCTTATGGGTAACGCTAACAAGTTAAACGTTTTTTCAATTCCTAACAGCACACTAGAGCAGTATTCAAAGCTGTTNACTCCTCAGTCAATTCAACTTTATTATCAGATTTGTATGCAGGGTCTTGATGAATATCGCCTTGCATCTGATGCCGCCTGTGCNTTTGAAATGACTGTTTTAAGACTTCTCGCGTTTACGCCCGAAAAAAAAAAGATTGGATAGGTGAGGNTTGTTCTGTAGTCGTTGACTACATTTCAAGACAGGAGCTTGTAGATCCTCAGAACGCTCTAAAAAGAGCGATGATAGCTCCATCATCAGAGTCTAAGACCATCAGTGAAGATCTTAAAGAAAAAGCCACTCAGTTANATAAAGCTATTGATAACAGTATNGCTGTAAGTGCNGATAGCAGTAATGTAATGATCACTGATGTTGCTGCTTCTAATGAAATAACTCCTTCTGATAATCATGCTGATAACACAAATGATATAGCATCAAACGCTCCATTGTCTCAGGATAATACTACCTCTGCTCCTATAACAGATTCAGTATCACCAGGTGCGCAGGTATCTGTAAATACCACAGTAAGCTCAGATATCAGTCAAAATGAAGCACCAAAGATATCATCGGCGATAAATGATGATGCTAAGAATTTTGATGAGATGGTTCGTCTTTTAAAAGAGCAGCAACAACAGCGTGAAAAGACTAAATTCAAGCGTGAAACTCAATATACATCAGTTTTAAAATCAATTCTAAAACCTGAAGATACTTTATCCTCAGTTGAGCTTCCAGAGGCTAATCTTACTCGATCTAAGGTATATCAGGAGCTGACATCACAGCAGACAGATCAGTCTGTAAATCTCGATCTGATTTATAAAGTTCGCGATTACATAAGAATGATTAAAAAGATTGCTCAAAACCGTCATGATAATCATTTAAATCAGAACAGAAGAAGTGCATCCTCAGATATTGAAGGTATGGCAGCACTTATCGGTGATTTAACCGTCGATTCTAACAAGGCTACAGAAGCTGAGGAGCAGAAGGGCTTTATGAGTGCCATCAGCTCATTACCTACATTTGATAAAGATGGCAATATAGTTTCTGCAGAAAATCAGAATGCAACTCCAGTTGAGGATGTTCCTTTTGAGCTTTCAGCTCAAAAAGAAGAATCAAAGATTGATGAGAAACTTCGTTTAGCTCAGGAAGCCGCTCAGGCTCAGCTAGATGCTGATAAAGAGCTTAATGAGAAACTAAAAGCTCAGGCTTATGAGCTTAACTCAAAACTAACATCTAATGATGTTGATAAGGTTCAATCAGAATCACAAGCTCCAGTAGAGCAGATGCCTCCTATTGAGCAGAGTGATTTTGTTGAGCTTCAGGACACTAAGGGTGCAGAATTTAAAGATAACACTGATAACGTTGTATCAGTGCAGTCATCGCCTGCACAAAATGAGTCTTTAACACAGGATAGAACATACACAGCTCAAAATGAAAATTTTACAGCTAATGCACAGGTAAATAATGCTCCTGTTGCTAACAAGATAAATAATGAAGTATCTAAATTAGGTACTCCTTTATCACTAGTTCTTGCAAAGATTCATCAGGAGCCTGAAAAGCTTCAGGGGCTTCAGGCTCATATTGTTGAGAGTACCTATCCTAATTCACTTAAGGTGGTACTTGAAAAAGTCCGTCATGGCAATTTTGGAAATACACGCAATGTTGCCGATCCTATGGGCTTGGTTGTACCGTCACAAAGACTTAAAAAAGAGCTAGAGGCCTTATATGATTATGAAGCTCAAAAAGTCTCTCCAGTAAAGGTAGCAACAGTTCCTGTAAAGAACATAGCACCTACAACAGCATTAGAGCAGAAGTCATTTGTACCTCCTGTGAATACACAGAATGTGAACGCAGCAAATCCTTCACAGAAACCACCTGTTGAGAGAGTAAATCCACAGGTTCAGACGCAAGCTAATGGTGAACAGTTCAATTCAATTGCAGTTGAGTCTGTACAAAGAACAGCACCTGTTCCAAATCAGGTCACCACACCACAGACTTTCAGCACTGAGATGGGGGTTGTAAAGGTTCAGAATAAACCAACAGAACAACGCTCATATGATGCGATAAAAAAAGAGCAGGAAAGACATGTAATTGAAGCTCAATATCAGGAAACAAATGACAGTTATGATGAGATTGATGTTGAGGCTCTTGGCGATGATGCTCATGTCTACAGTGTTGAAGATGATGACGGTAATATATCTTCATACACACCGATAAATGCTGATGCCTTATCCTTTGGTAATGAGAATGAAAACTCACTATCAGATGGTGATCCAAAAGTAATGAGAGAATCAACTTTAAAGCTTTTAAATGAGGATAAGCAGTTTGAGAACAGACGTCTTGGCAGAAAGCTTGAGTCACGTGACTTCTATCATCTGGTAGAGAAGTCAGATGACTGGTTAAAACTTATTCATCAGGCAGGTTATAACTTTGGTGATTACTACGCCTCATTGTGTTTTAGTACACGCCTAATTGATCCAAATGACCAGTATCGCTGGATTTTAAAGATCTCTGATGACTTTGCACTTTTAATGAAGCAGCCTGATTATCATCATAATCTTGTAACCAAGTTTTCAATTTGTATGCATCATCCTGTTGATATTACTTTTGCACCTGTAAAAGGTATTCCTGAAGGTTCACCAGAAGATCTGGCTAGAAAGTTCTATTTAAAGGAAATCCAGAAAGAGCGTGAAAATATTATCAATAATGCTAATCTGTGTCAGTTTATTCAAACTCTAGGTGATGATCCAAGAACAGTTAACTTAGGCTTGTATACTCAGCAGGATCTTGTTAACCATGAATAAAGTAAGAGACTCTTTTGCAGCATGAAGATGCTGTAATAACTTATCATATGATCTTTTTTAATGGCTTCTTCTCACGAATAATTCCATGTCCTTTTTTTAGGTTTTTGGACATAAAAAAAACACTCAATTATTTCGCATTTTTCTAACTCTGTCTTTAAATCCATTTAACAAGTATAAATAATTCTATATTTATATAATAGTTGCTTTTACCTCTTTTTCCTTTTGATAAGATACCATTGTCAACAAGGATTTCTAAATAGCTAGTAGTTGTTTTTCTGTTGATTTCAAGTTGCTTAACCAAAAACTCCACTTTTGTTTAGGATGATTGAAAAGATTAATTAATAGATCGTGGCTATATTTTTTGCCTAGTAGATGTTCAATCCTAACTTTTTTTTTGCATTAAATAAGCATTTTTTTTAATAGGAAAATTGTTTCTTCTGAAGTTTTTTCAATTTCTTTTAATAAGAATAAAATCCAATCCTCCCATGCATTATCGTCTCTCACAATCTGTAAATATTTATAATATTCTCTCTTGTTATTTGTAATGTATCGGCTTAAATACAAAATAGGCAATTCAGATAAATCTTTAAGAACGAGATATAAGATATCATTAAAACTACATATCGAATTTTTTGTTGTTGAATTAGGTAATTAATTTAGATCTTCATAAAAACATGTTGAAAAGAGAGCAAATATCAAAGCTCAAAAATTAGGATCAACACGTAATAAATGAATTGCTTTTAGGC
>JGI24709J26583_10004793_pt1 | contig 10088 bp, 10 predicted proteins | sample BioPla2DNA1_FD_26583 | JGI IMG/M metagenome (IMG submission 26583) | reverse complement strand
GTGGGGTNCCCCGGTGTGGTGGGGTGTCACGGCCGAAGTGGTGGAGGGGGTGGTCCCCGCTCCAGTTGTCCCACCGGTCGTTGTTGCGTTCCCGGTTGTTGTTGCGTTCCCTGTCGTCGTCGCATTCTCACCCGTGGAAGGGACGAACTTCCAGAGGTTGCCCGTCTGTGTGGATGAGTTCGGGCCGCCGACGGTGTTGGTCAGCAGATAGATCTCGTTATCACCGTCCCGGCTGATCGAGCGGACGAACTCTTTCAAGCGTCCGGTCGACTCATTGGTGGGAGTGCCGATAACTTTTAGCTCCTGAAGGGTCCACATGGCGTTATCTTCCGGCGTGAGATCCTTCACCGTGGCAGGGATCTTGTCCTCCCAGCCATCCGGGGGCGTGGCCACGAAGAGTATGCCGTTCGGCGTCACGTAGTTAAGGGTCGAACTCCAGGAGCCGAAGACGTACCTCCCGGTGAAGTCAGGGAGATCCGTGCCGCGGTAGACCTCCCCGCCAACGATCACGTTGCCGACATCATGCCCGTACTCAACGACAGGGCCGACCAGAGGCTCGCCCTGATATCCGGTCACGTTGCAGGTCGCGGGGGTCTGTAGCGAGTTGTTCATGTCGAAGCAGTGGGTGCCTTCGCGGATACTCCAGCCGTAGTTTGCACCGTTCACGATGTCGAGGACAGACTCAAAGAGGTCCTGGCCCGCCATCGATATGACGAGAGCGTGCTTGCCACCCGGGTCGAATGACATGAAAGCGGGATTCCGGAATCCATAGGCATAGATCTCAGGAAGAACCTCATCGTATGCGTAGATATCGAGGATAGGCGGCTTGTCAGTCGCAAAGGGGTTATCCTCAGGTATGCTGTAGAACCGGCCCTCGGTTGTCGTCCAGGTGGGGTTCGTCGGTTGGAGGAAATCACGGAAGTCCTTGGTCTGGTTGGTCTCGTTGACCACCGGCGGGCTTGTCATCGGGGTTTGGTTTCCGCCGTCAACATCGATACGCAGAACCTTGCCGTAGATCTTGGTGAGGTCCTGGGCGTTCCCTATCTTCGGGTTATGTGCATTACCGACATCATTTGCTCTACCGATATCACCGACCGATATGTAGAGGTAGCCGTCGTTGGGGCCAAAGGCGAGTATGCCGCCGTTGTGGTTCTCATAGGATTTGTCGATGTAGAGCAGGATCTTCTCAGAGGAGACGTTCACCTTGTCAGGGTTATCCTTCTCGACCTGGAACTCAGAGATGTGGTTTGTGCAGCTCCATCCCTCCGGTGCTCCCTCTCTCAGCGGCGCGCTGTAGAAGGCATAAACCTTGCCGTTCTCCTGGAACTTGGGGTGGAACGCGATGGAAAGTAGGCCACGCTCGTCATAGGTTGGGGTGAGGTTTGCCAGATTAGCCCGGAGGTCCAGGAACGGTTCGCTGGCGACAGTTCCGTTTGCATCCAGGATCTTCACCACACCGATCTGATCGACGACGTAGAGCCGGCCAGAATCATCACCCGGTGCCGTCGTAACCATCATCGGCGCAGTGGTGAAGTTGTTCGCTACCAACTCCAGGCTCACCTCTGGAGTGAATCCAGAGACGTTCCCGAACGTCGTCACCGGAGTATTGTTGCCGACGAGTTTTACTGCCTGCGGCGCACCAGCATTGGTGAGGTCTGTGGCATTCGCCCCACCGGCAGAGGTCGTCGCCGCTGGCGATGTAGTGGTGTTGTTCTCTCCTCCTTGCTGGGCCGTAACGCCTCCAATGAGGCATAAACAGACCACAATCGCAAGGAAGGCCATACGTTGTGTATGTGATTTCATACGGGCCGGGGGATAGGGCCTGATGCATATATATCTTATGGGGATGTCAGGTGCGCGGGGGATCACGTAGATGCATGGTCTTTCTGCGCGCTCTTGAGCGCCCCTCCTCTACGGGGGAAGGGCAACCCGCGATCCCGAATAACAACACGCCGGGCCAGGAGAGAGTGATGTCTGCAGGTGGCTTGACGCCCATGAACCCCCTAATCCGGAAGAAGGGAGCGATTAGCCTATGGAGGAGTGGAGCTATCCGGGAGTCAACTGCTGCAAACGCTCCACCTGAGTTCTGCCTCATACGAGACCACGATTGGGCAGATCAAGCATGCGTGTGGCGAGGCGAGGTTCACAGGACGAAGGAGCTNCGCCTCCATCCCTGTATCCAGTGGATGAGGTCTTCCTGTTCATGCCACGCGGACGAGCCCGCAAAAATANAGGAGTGGGTTTGGGTCGATCACTGTACGACGAAGTCCCCGTTCATCTGCTCAGGGTGGACGTCGCAGCGGAAGTAGTAGGTACCTGGATCGGATGGAGCCGTGAAGGTGTAGGTGGTCGTATCCGGGCCGGTTATGGTCTCACCTGAAAAGATCGTGTCAGTCGCGGAAGAGTCGGTGTAGACAGCGAAGTTGTGCGGGATGCCATCATCCTCGTTGTCAAAATCCACCGTCACATCTGCTCCCGCCGGTACCGTGATCGTACTCTTGTCGAACGCGATGTTCTTGGCGGAGAGATCGACGGTCGCGGTCCCACCGGCCGCCACTGTTGTTGTGGTCGCTGCGGGTGTTGTTGTGTTCGTTACTGTTGGTGTCGTGGTCGCTGCTACCGTCGTTGTGGTCGCTGCTACCGTCGTTGTGGAGGGGGTCTCAGCGGTTGTCATCTCAGTAGCAGGCGATGTCGCAGTCTCAAGTGGCGTGGCCGTCTCGGTAATGGCTGGCGTTGCAGTCGCGGCCGGCGCGGTTGTCGGCTGAGTGACATTTTCACCCGGCGTGACGCACCCCGCGGCCAGAACTCCGGCACTCACGGTGATGAGCGCCACGAGGAGGATTATGTTAGGCCTCATGCGGGAGACCATAACGTATCTGATATTTATATATTATCCTCTGCGGCACGATCACCCGTGCCTTGGGCAGAGCGGGTCGCCGCCACCAAGATCGCCGTATTGGACGTAAGCCCGGATCCTGCACCCCATATCACAGATCTCCTGCCACCCGCAGGCGCTACACTGGTTCCCGGGCTCACTCTCGCCCGATCGGAACGCTGCGAGTACCGCGTTACCAGAATCGTTCCATATGGTACCGAACGGTCGATCTCGTATATTACCCACTCTGAACTCCTCGAACTGTGCAAACTGGCAGGGGTAGATGTTCCCGGATGGATCGATGTTCGCTACCCGCCTCCCGGCACTGCATCCGCCCATGCGGGCCAGGAAACTATATGCCCGACCGTATGCAGGGTTGCCATCGCTCTTCAGTCTTTCGAGTAAGTATACACCGTCCTGTGGAGCATCGACGGTCAGAAACTCCATCGTCGCAGGATCTGTCTGGAGGACTGCCTGGTAGATCAGATCGAGGACCGCCTGCATCTCCCAGGGCGCGACCTGCAGATCAGCGTGTACATCGCCCCCGCGCCCACTCGGGACGAGCCAGTAGATGCAGAACCGGTGCACCCCGAGTGTTTGGGCAAGCGCGATCAGATCACCGAGCTCGCCATGGTTCCTCCTCGTGACCGTGAACCGGACCCCGCACCGGATGCCCATATCGATGCAGTTCTTCAGCGCCTGCACAGAACGGTCAAAACTGCCCGGAACGCCCCTGAACGCATCATGGGTCGCCGCCGTTGCACCGTCGAGGGATATCCCAGCATACCCGATCCCTACGTCCTGGAGTCTTTGAGCGACGCCCGGGGTGACCAGGGTTCCGTTGGTGCTCAGGCTCGCGGAGATACCACGATCACGGGCGTGCTCCGCAAGATCCCAGAAGTCTCCCCGCATCAGCGGCTCCCCGCCCGTGAAGAGGAGGAGCGGGACATCTGCGGCAGCGAGGTCATCGATGAGAGTCATTGCCTCATCCGTCGTAAGCTCATCTTTTCGCCTCTGCCCGAGCCCGGATCGGATGTAACAGTGCGCACAGGCGAGGTTACAGCGCGAGGTGATGTTCCAGAAGATCACCGGCCCGCGATGCTCCTTCGTAAACGCAAGTTTCGCCGTGCCGCTGACCGGCCCTTCGCCATGCACGAGGTACGTGAACCGGATCATTGAACCCCCTCCTTTGAGAGGAACGCAAGCCCGGGAGGCGTGCGTTTCAGCTCCCGGGTGCTGACGAGGACCGCATAGTCATCGATGCCGGTCGCCTGGGAGAGGTGATCTATGGAGCGGTCGACCTCTTCGCGGCGCCTGCCATGCAGAACGGAGTAGAGGTTGTAGTCCCACCTGCCGGGGATGGGTACGCGCTCGTAACAGTGCGTCACCTCCCAGGACCGGGCCATGATACCCGCCACCCGCACCATCTCTCCAGGCGGTACCCGCCACGCGACCATGGCGTTGACCAGGATGCCAGCCTTCCGGTGATCGATCCGCACCGCAAACCGCCGGATGACGCCCTGGGAGAGGAGGGTCTGTATCCGGGCGATCACCTCCGCCTCCGTCATGCCGAGTGCTGCTGCGATCTCCCGGTAAGGCTCCTCAACCAGCGGAACGCCCGCGAGGAGCCTCAGGAGGAGGGCATGATCACGAGTGTTCACGCGCCATCACCGTCCGGAAAGAACCGGAATCGGACACCTATCTTGAACCGCCGCGTTGCGGGCAGATCGAGGATGTCGGCTGAAGAGGTCCGGGTCCGGGCAATGATACCATCAACCGTCCGNCGCAGNGCGGCACCGTCCCTGGCCGCGAGCGTNAACCAGAGGTTGTAGTCATGATCCCGGATGTAGTTGTGCGAGACACCGGGTTCNCGGTTGATAGCCNNTGCATACGCATCCACCCGNTCAGGCGGCACCCGCATNCCAATGAGNGTGGAGGCGCCAAGGCCTATCCGTGTCGATTCAAGGACCGGCGAGATGGTCAGGACGATACCCTTGTCGATGAGGTAGCGCACCCGCCGGAGCACATCATCCTCCGATGCGCCGATGCGGTCCCCGATCTCGCGCCATGGTCGCGCTGTCAGGGGGAAATTATCCTGCAGGGCCTCGAGGAGCCGTCGATCGAGGATATCCAGATGCCAGTCAGCCATGCTTCACCTCTCCAGGTTCGTAGGGGCAACAGGGGTCTTCCGCCAGAATGTCGCCCACCTCCCCGTAGGCCCGCGCACGGCACCCGCCGCAGGCCCGGCGGTACTCACACCGGCCGCACCTCCCTGAGAGTCGATCGGGGTCGCGGAGCGCGATGAGGATATCGGACCCGTACCAGATATCACCGAAGGGCTCCTGCCTGACATTCCCAACTGAGACGGGCAAGTACGGGCAGGGTGTGACGTCCCCAGCCGGCGTGATCCGGCAGTACCCGGTGCCGGCGATGCATCCTCTACCCCACCATGAAGGGTCAACCCCCAGACGGGCTGCTACCCGCACAAACTGCGGGGCGCAGGTTGGCCGGACCGAGAACCCCGGCCGGGCGTACGCGAGAATACGCTCGATCGCTGCTTCATGCGCCTCCGGAGAGGCCATCACGAGCCTCTCTCCCCGCCCCGTCGGGACCAGGAAGAAGAACTGGTAGTCGCGGATGCCGAAACCCTTCCCGAACGCTATGATCTTATCGATCTCGTCAACATCAGACTCGTTGATCACCGTGTGGATCTGGACCGGAATGTCCGCTCTCCGAAGGGCATGGATACCATCGACCGCTCTTCTCCAGGCACCGCTGACACCCCGAAAGGCGTCATGAATCTTCGGATCCGTGGAATCGATGCTGACCGCCACCTTCCGGATGCCAGCATCCTTAATCCGCTCCGCAGCGGCGTCGGTGATGAGGACACCGCTCGTGCCCATGGCGACCGCAAGCCCGCGCCGGGTGGCATGCCTGGCAAGGTCGAAGATATCGGGGCGGAGAAGCGGCTCTCCTCCGCTGAGGATCAAGATCGGCCGGTTGACGGCAGCGATCTGATCGATCAGGGCAAAACCCTCGGCGGTATCGAGGTCATCCGGGGAGCCGCGTCCATCTGCATCGATGTAACAGTGCGTGCAGGCGAGGGGGCATCGGGACGTGACGTTCCAGGATATGATGTTTGGCCCGCCACTGTCGCTCACATCTCTATCCATCATCCATCCCCACCCTCCTTGCGCGGGAGGAGGGCGAGCAACCCGGCGAAGAGTGCTATCAGATCGAGGGGCGGGAGGAGACTCGCGGCGAGGGCGTATACCCCTGCCCTCCGAGTATCACCCCGGGTGATCGTCAGGTATGCCACAAGTCCAAACCCGACTCCGGCAGCCTTGACTGCGGCGAGGAGGATCGCCCCTGTCCTGGAGATGCCAGAAGCACCGCCCCGCCCTGTAAGGTCACCTATCCCGATGGTGAGGAGCGCCATAACAACAAAGAGCCCGAAGATCACCGATACGATGATGAGAATCCGTGCGATCTTCACCTCCTTTTCTGTACTTACCATGTCGGGCTGTTCCTCTCTGCCACGGATATTAACTTTTTCCTGGAGGATACATGCCCACCTGACCGTGCCGGTAGCGCATGGGGTCAGACCAGGATCTCAGCGAGGTGTTTGGAGCCCCGGGGCCGCCGCGCTGTCACCAAAATTAAGGAGAGATTTTCAACAGAGCGAGAATTCCCGGGTTTCTGTTCTTTCAAAAAATAAAGTGTTCAGGTTGCTGTTCAGCCAGGTACGTGTTCAATACCTGCGGAAGTCGCTTCTTGGTCTCGGAGGCCGGGCCTCATCGATCTTCAGGGTGCGACCTTCGAATACGGTATTGTTCAGGGCTTCTTTTGCGTCTTCAGCCTCTTCAGGACTGGACATCTCAACAAACCCGAACCCCTTACGTTCAATGACTCTGACGTCGTTCACCGTCCCGTATCGGGAGAATAATTCTTTCAACTGCTCCTCATTTACCGAGTAGGTGAGGTTTCCGACGTACAGCGTGTTACTTTCCATTCAAAGATCCTCTTTACACCTCTATACTCAAACCTTAATTACTCTTCGGACGAAGCTCCAATAATGTCCCGGTGGTAGCTATACAACCGGGGTGTGCGCGTGGTTGTTCCCCCGATTGAAATTGAAGGCGCCGCGAATTTTCCAGCCGAAGAATGCGGTCTCGATCTCATCGTACCGATCACTTTGCCCCGGTCGTTGACCGCGATCCACAACCACCCCGCAGTATAGAGGAGGAATGTTTCGCTTAATTTTCACGTCGATACACATGGCGCCGCCGATCCACGACCCCCCACACACTCGGAGATCCTTCTCCACCCCTGGGGGGGCGAGGGCGGTGCGTGGCGATATCCGGTGAAATGCCGTCCTCCAGCAGCGGCGTTGAATAGGAGTTCCTGCCTCTCTGACACCGGGCCGTGGAGCCCCTCACCGTGGGGAGGGGCGCGTGCCTCCTCCAGTTTCTGTATTCCCATTTTCACTCCAACCCCGAGGATACCGGTCGGCCAGGGTTGCACGCTTTGAGGGACAGATACCTTAATGGTTGCCCGGGTCACCAGTATACAACACCAGTGAACTATGCAGGCGGGACCAATGCCCATCGCCTGCCACGGAGTTGATTAACTGAGTAATAGACGAAGACCACAGAAAGGCGAAACCGAAGAGATAGTACGGGTACGGTTACCGAAGAAGCGAAACCGGGAGATGTTTGCCCGGGCTGATCTGATGCTTGGGGCAAACCACATACGGGTCCGTTGTGAGGACGGCGTAACACGCATCGGGCGGATCAAGGGCAAGATCAGGAAACGTCTCTGGATACGTGAAGGGGACCTCCTCATCATCGTTCCCTGGAGTTTCCAGGACGAAAAATGCGATATCATCTACCGATATGTCAGGGCGCAGGTAGATTGGCTCAAGAGGCGCAATCTCCTCAACCAATAATCTTTTCTAGAGAAATTCACCACCCCGGCGACGATCACGCCTGCAAGGGAGACGGGCGGCTAGTGCGCCATGTCACCGTATCTTCAAAGATTTTGGTGTGTGAGGTGTAGCGCCAACGATCACACGGAATGAGGGTAGTAGGAGGCTTTGCGAGGCCTCCCCCTCCCCTGTCACTCTTGGGTTCAATATGTCGGCACCCCCGCCCCCGCCAGAGGCCGGGGGGCAGTCATGGCGATACCTGGGGAGGGGGCATGCGTCCCATAAGCGCTAACGTATCCTGTGGCGGGATCGGATCCGGGCGGCTCTCTGCCTCGTCCGAGGAAGGAGATCTATCGGTTCCGCGGTATGCACCCGTCCGGGGGCAGGGACACCAGTCGCTATTATGATCCCCACGGAGGTCGAGGCCAGGGATGCAGAAGAAAGCCTGGTCTCTCTCCGGAACCCATTTTGGACAGCAGTGTTCCACAAACCACCATCTGAGGCGTGAAAATCCATCAAAGATCCCTTCAGCGGCACCCCTCTTTGCGTGAGTACCCGATCCCAGAGCTAGCGCATGCGGCGGTTCATCCCCGGGAGTCCTGGTCTATAGCGCCACCAAGATTGGCCGCGAGATCGGTATGCACCAGAATGAATGTCCTGCTCACCGACGCCGTCGTGCTTGCCGCGGCCTGCATGGTGAGCATGATAACCCGCATGGCATCCGGGATGCTCCCTCCTTCTTCCCACGCCCCCTGAATGCATTGATTGGCGATCTGTTTTGTTATGTTGTTTCCGAGGACCACGAAGTTGCTTGCGCTGCCCCTCTGGATCACCCGTAATTGGGAATCGATGATCTCAGCGATCACATAACCACCTTTCGTGGCATAGAGCCTCTTCCTCCTGACGACCGATCCGTCAGTCTCGGCCACCTCGCCGATGAGCAGCCCATCCCGCTGCGAGACCTTGGCTTTATCGTCCCGGACCCTGATCGTCACCCCGATCGCCCCTGCCCGCTCCTTTAGATCACCATCCGAGACGATCGAGCCACTGTAGAGCTCACGCTCCAGCTCCTCGATGCGAGATCCGTCACCCTGAAACGTGATCTCCCGCATATCCCCTGCCATCACGGCCCCCTCCCACCCGATGAATGCGATCACCAGGGTCATCGGCTGAACCTCCAACCCCTGGCATACAAGGTGCCGGCGAAGTTGTCCATGATTAATCACTATCGCACACCCTGTATCAATGTATTGGCTACCTGCAGATGGAGGACAGTGGAACCAGGACCCGGTTCACCCGGCTCAGAGTGGGGCCCCGACAACCCTGTGATCACCCATCGCAGAAGCGGTACGCTGGCCACCGTGACATTTTTTTCCCGGGGAGGTGGGAACACCGTTCTCCTGGATTCGTGCGCAGGGTAGGGGGTTCGATCTGGAGCACCAGATATGGCGGAGGCCTGCAGCAACATTTTTATATCATCTGCTCCACCCATCCGCCGTCACAGGATGTGGTATGAATGGTAGAAGCGAAATTTAAGGTGAGCCCGATAGTGGTTGAGAGATACCTTGCTGGCGTGAACTATCCGGCGAGCAGGCAGAATCTGATCGATCAGGCAAAGAAGAACGAGGCGGATAAAGACGTCATGGATACCATCGCAAACCTGCCTGATCAGACCTACCACTCACCGATAGATATCAGCAAGGCGATGGCCGGAGAGGAAGTCAGCCCGGGTACACACGCTGCAGGGGCAGGAATGGCGATCAGCGCTGCCGATGTGCAGAGGTATCTCCGGGGCATAGACTATCCCGCCGGCAAAGAGGGAGTTATCAACCAGGCGCAGACGAACAATGCACCCAATGAGGTACTCGATATTCTGAGGAAGATCAGGGATCAGGAGTTTCACTCCGCCGCAGACCTGAGCAGGGCCCTCGGCGAGGTTATGTGAGTGGCATCGGGTCAAGCCCGGGGCGATTGGTGAGATGCAGTCCGGCCGGGATCCATGTCTCTTGTGTGAACACGGGGTTGTGGGCGGTAGGATCCGCTCCCTTCCCCTCGATATGAAGGGATGAGAGAGGGTATAGCAATTCTAAGGGGCGCCTCCCCGCCTCCCTCCCGCGTAAGAAGGATCTTACTCGATCCCGCCCTCTGCCTTTCTGTGCCCCCGCGGCACCCACTCTGCTGCCTGGGATTTTGTCGCGATCACAGCCCGGGCATACTCGGTATCGGCAGCCTCCAGAAGAGGCGGGTAATATCTGGCTACATACTCTTTCACCATCCTGCGGGCCG
>JGI24709J26583_10004790_pt1 | contig 10093 bp, 8 predicted proteins | sample BioPla2DNA1_FD_26583 | JGI IMG/M metagenome (IMG submission 26583) | reverse complement strand
TGTTTCTATGTTATAGGCACAAATCTCAAAAACTTTATCGCTAAAAATGCTTTTATACTCGTAAGATATTTCATTTGGTGTAATCGGATCGCCTGTCGCTATATCAAGCGGAATAACCTGTCTTATATTTTCCAATCTGCAAAGAATCTTAATTCTAAACCCGCCGTATTCATCATCTTTATGGATTTCTTCAATCTTTTGAATTTCATAAGTAATACCGTTATCTTTTCCGGTCTGAAGAATTCTCTTAAATCTTTGTTCAATATTTTCTTCTGTAAGTGAGAATCTTCTTATCAGAAAATCAATATCTACTGTACTCCTTTGCCTGATTCCGATTACATTTGCAAGTAAAAACCCGCCTTTGAAAATAAAATTTTCATTCTCATCACTATCTGCTATCTTTTCTAAAATACTTTCTAAAAAATAATGCGTCTGTACCTGATTAAAAGTAAGCCCTGTTTCTTTTGATATTTTTTGGCACACAGCTCTCAACTTGCCTTTATTCATAAACAACCTCCAAAATTTCTTTTACTTTTTCATATATCTTCATCTTCTTGGAATACTCATATAGCTTATTCAAATCCTTGTTTTTATCACGAACATATTTATTGATGGTTTTAGAAAACAGTTCTGTCTCTATCTCGTTTCTATTTTTAACAAAGTCACAAATCGTTCTTTCCAAGTCATAGACTTTTACAGTATTTCCAAAGACAGTTTCACATTCTGTAACGCCCAAATTATAAATCGCTTTTGTTACATAGCGAACTTTTACATTTCCGCTTATACGATGAGGGTTATAGCCTTTATACACTGTGATTTCTATTTCCTCCGGGATTATGTCCGTAAATTGATGAAGATAGAGAGCAGATACGTAGGAAAATATAGCAACTTTATATCGTTTATGAAAAAAGTAATATTCATCATAGTCTCCGTCAGGGAGAATGTATATTCCTCTGTCTGCTCGAATAATCTCACCTGTTTGTGCCATTCGTGTAAGATATATCGTAGGAATATTGGAGTCTCTTACCTCTTTGCTTGTAATGACCCCACCTGTTTTTTTCATATTCTCTTTTATTTGTTTTGCATAATCCATAGTATCCCTCTTTTTTGTTGCATTTGTGCTTACATTATATCGTTTAGTAAGCACGATTGCAACTAATATTTTCATATTTCAGAAAATAGGGTAGGGCGAAAGATACTGTTCTCTCGCCCTTTTTTTGCACCAAATAACATATACTTTTCGGTGCAATATTATTCCTCATCTTCGTTATCTTCCAATGCTTCAACATCATCTGTTTCACTTACTTCATCATCATTGTCATCATAGTCTTCCGCTTCTGAGAAGAAATCATCATCTTCCTCCTCAAAACCTTCAAGTTCCTTATCTTCCTTCTTTTTTACAACCTTGAAGTAATAACCGGCTCCCAATGCTCCAACTACCACAAGAAACAGAATAAGGTATGTTCCCATATTGCTTTCTTCTTTTTTCTCAGGCTCAACTACTTCCTTGACCGGTTCTTCTTTGACAACCTCTTTTACAGGCTCTGTTTTTTCTTTGGCTTCTATGAAGTTAAGAAGGTCATCTTCAGAAACTTCCGTTAGCAGCATTACATTCTCGCTTTCTTCATCGTGATTGATAATTAAATGAAAGGTNTTNCCGCTNTTTGTCTGAAAGGTAATGAACTGCCTTGCGTCAGCACTATACATACCGTTGCAGGCACATTCCATTGAATCGCTATGATGAATCGGGTATTCGCCATTTCCGTTGTTTACACTTTCGGTAACAGTTGCTCTTGCCTTTGACGGATCGCTCGCTACACCTTTATTGGTATTGACATTCTTATTACTGCCGTCCATCTGTGAATTCTGGCTATTGTTATTGGCAGGCTCTTTAGGTGTCAGTTTGTTCGGATATCTGATTTCTATTTCCTTTTCATCTTTATTGGAATAATTACTGCCTTTTGTGTCTTTATTGACTATTTCCTTAGAGCCGTCCGTGACAGATGGATTGTTTTTGTTCGTATTACCTGTGTTTCCGGTCTTATTTGAGTTTTCCGTCTGCTTGTTCAGTTCCTCAATCAGCTTATTTACCTTATCCGCAAGTTCGTTATTTTTCTTAACAAGCTCATCAATCTTGGCATTTAGCTTCGCATCATTATTTTCGGTTTTGCTGTCTTTCTTCGTTTCTTCAAGGAGTTTTGCAAGTTCTTCCTTTTGCTTTTCCAAATCTCTAATCTTTGCTTCTTGTTCCTTTGTAAGAGTGGTCTTTTCAAAAGACGCTATCCTCTTATCCAGCTCCGAAATAAGCTTATCAATCTCGCTTAAGTTAATCTCTACATTTTGAATAATCTCTATAGATTGTTTATCTTCCTTTATCTTTTTTACAATTCGGGTAATAAGATCGTTCCCATCGTCTTTTACTTCATAGAACATAAAGTCATCATCAAATGCCATACCTTCAGGAAGCATTTCTAAATCGGAAGCGTCAAGAATTGTGCCTTTATCGGACTCGACAATAAACTCTTTATAAGCCTTTCCGTCTTTGTACTTATAGATAACCTTTACTTTTACTTTCGTATCAGTCTGTGTTTCCGTATGGGCAACTCTCTTAATCAGGTTTTCAACATCAAACTCTAAATACGGAGTGCCTGTATGAAATCTGTTCCAAGTTTCAATAATCAGCTTATTCTCGCTTATATAGATTTCCTTCATGTTGCTCATATTGGGATTGGCTTCCTTGACCCTTGAAATAATCTCATTCTTTGTTTCTTCACTTAAGTCGCCCTCGTAATCCACGACCGTCTTTTCAACATTTCTATTTAATTTGAAAATCGGTGCGGATAAGACAATAACATTTGCTTCTTCTTCATTAAGGACTTTTATTTCTTTTCTCTCGCTTAAATCTCCGATGTAGTAATCTTGTATAAGACTATCGCTTGTAAGACTAATCATCTGCAAAGTTTCAATATTAGGCGTTTCATAGTACGGATATATTTCTTTAGTGATAAACTTCAGGTCTTCCGGTAAGTTCATATCCGATTTATCCATATCTTCTTTTGTGAGTCTCAAGCTGTAAGCATCTATTTCGCTTTGTTCTTCATCTTTAAACTTCTTTTCCAGCCTGAACAGAAACTCAATCGCTTCTCCTGTGGTATAGTTTTCGCCTGTAAACCTCTCGTCTGTCGTGTTATCCGCAAACTCAATTTCATAATAGGTATCTAATGAGCCGTGTGCAGCTCTATGAGCATGTACCTTTGTTATGCCAATACTCAAGATAGGTATCAGCATTCCGATAAAAAGGATTACCGATAATGCCAGAGCCGTAAATCTCTTATTTTTCAAAACTATTTTCTTCATGTGTTTTCTCCTTTTTTACTAATCGTTCTCTATTAACTTTTGCCATTAAGTCGTTGATAGTGATATTGTTCTTTCTGCAAATGGCAATAATTTCTTCGTTTTCAAGTTCTTCTTCCCTGATAAACAAAGGCTCCAATTCTTTATCAATCAGAGCCTTTTTTTCTTGTAATTTCTTTATTTTGTTTTTTACTGATATGAGTTCTCTTTTCAAAATTGTGTCCTCCTTATTTTCATTGCACTGATGGCGGGAATCCGAATCCCACGGGATGATGCTGACAAAAAGTCGCTATCCAATTATCTAAAGTCGTAACTCTTATGTGTCCGATATTATCAATAACTTTACCGTCACCTATATAGATTCCTACATGACCATAGGTTAGACCCGCTTGACTTCCGCTACTGCTGCTTTCAACAGCAACAAGCATTCCGACTTTCAGCTTTGATCTGTCCGATGTGAAGGTATGATTTCGGTACATATCGCAANCATCTCCTCCGATATATCCAAGTCCGGCATTTTGATAAACTTGCGAAACCCACATAGCACACCAACCTGCACCCGGAGAGGGAGTGATGTATGCAGCATCTACAATTTTCTTTTGAACTTCTGCAGACGCTTCATATTCTTCACCACCGCCAATACCGCCATTTGCTAAAATAAGGTCGGTATTTCCAAAGGCTTCCGCCATATTGCCTTGAGTTAAAAAGAGTGCTTCATAGTGAGTAAGATTGTCAGGGTAGGCAGCAAAGACCTCCCTTATAATGCTGTCCATTTCTCTTTTATGAAGCGTTACAATGAGTTTTTTGTACTCATAAGGTTCTTCGTAAGTTTCCGTGTACTCATTGCCTTCTTCATCGGTATATGTTTCCGTAACCGTCCTGTACCTGATTTCAATTTCTTCTCTATACTCAAGCCTATACATGGACTGAAACATTTCGTTCAGTACGGAGCTTACCTCGGATACATTTTTTACTTCTCCGCACCTTGCAGTGATGTAGGATAAAAGCTCATGTACGTTATGACCGATGTATTCCGTGTTATGAAAGATGTACTCGTCATATCCGGGATAATTTGATTCGACACTATTTACCTCATCTTGAAGCTCTTGCTCAAGGCTCGAAAACTTCTGATTCACTTCGCTAAGCACATTCGGACTTGATAAATAGGTAGTCGTTAAAACTCCGCTTGCAGAGTTGACAATACCCGTCATAGATGTACTTGCAAAGTTGATAAAGAAAGTTCCCAAAATAATAAGACCTATGAATATAATCATAAGTCCCTTTGTTTTTCTTAATATGGCTTCCTTTGAACCTTTAAGCGTGCCGATAATCCCTTCTTTTATACGATCCCTGAACCTTGATTTATTTCGTTTCCCGATTGAAGCTTTCATCTGCTTTTTCTTTTGAAACTGCTTATATGCACCGGCTCTTTTATATTTCTCCGTTTTCTTCAATTCCTCTTTGGCTTCACGAAACTCAAGTTTTGATTTGCGTTTCCTTATTTTGTAGTCCTTTTTCGAAAGGTCATAGCTTTTCTTAACTTTTTTCTTGTCGGAATAGTTTTTAATACCGTGAATCAGCTTTGAGCTTGCATCCGCCGTCTTTTCTCCCGTTTCAACGCCTTGATTTTCATCGCTTCCGTGTGAAAGATAGTCTCTTACGGTTTCACTTCCTTTAGCAAGTCCGGATAAAGCAGATACTTTTACCGTCTCTTTCTTTATATTCTTTTTCTGTTCCTTTGAAAGCCTATTTTTCTTATCTCTTTCGTAGACGGCTTCTTTTCCGGTCTTTACGCCTTCAGTCTTATCATCTTTTAGAACATCGTCCTTTTTTCTTGTGTAGAGCTTGTCGGAATAGTTTTTCCTCTTATACAGTTTCTTTTGAGCCTTATGGCTTTTAGAAACATTTCCTCGATGTTCCTCTTTTGTATGAAGATTGTCCTCTACATCATAAGTAGATTCAAAATAGTCGCTGTCCCTAAAATCATTATCATATCTGTCGATAATGCCGTCATTATCAAGGTCTTTACCTAAAGGATCATAGACTTCTTCAGTTTGGATAGGTGCTTCTTCAGCCTTTAAATCCGACCTCAGTTTTTTAGCTCTTTTTCTTTTCTTTAAAAGCTCGGCTTTTTCTTCTTCAGGTGTAAGTTCTCTATCTTTTCTTGTAAGTTCGGATTTAGGAATGGCGGACTCTGATTCTTTACTCGTATCTTCCAATGCAAAGCTTCCATTTTCTATATTTGTATCTTCCTTAACCTCACCTGTAGTTTTTTCTTCCTTAAAGCCTTTAATATATCCCTTATTTCTTTTGGAAGGCTGCTTAACAGGCTCATTTTCTATGTTTAGCTTACTTGTCTTTTCATGTACCTTATCCTGAAATCTTTCTTTATCGTGAACGATTTTCCCTCTGTAATCATCGCCATGCTTTAATTTGCTTTCTTCAGGTTTAATATCCGACTCATTTTGAAAACCCTCCCTTTCAAGCCTTGCCCTTTGCCTTTCTTTAAAGTCCTTTTTCAGTTTCTTTTCCATAAGGCTACCTCACTTCTTCAGGCTTGGTAGTCATCTTCTGATAGAGAATCGTATCTTTCGGGAATTTGTCAAGGAACGGAACAATGGTATTTCCAAAGAACAGAAGTCCCTCGCCCTCGTTGGAGTTGGTAACATATCTTAATTGTGGCAAAGAGATTTTGAGTTTTCTTGCCAAAATTTCTCTGTCACCGCTTGCCTGATTGAGCATAAGGACAAAATCCGTATTATCAAAGATATTTTCAATTTCCTTACTCATGAGCAGGTCTTTCACGTTTTGCGTAATACCCGTTGGAATACCGCCCCATTTCCTGAAACGCTTCCATATTTCGACCGAATACGAAGCCGTCTGCTCATCTTTTAACAGCAAATGGAATTCGTCTATATAGTATCTTGTAGACTTGTTTCCTCTGTTTAGAGATACCTTGTTCCAGACCTGATCCTGAATGACAAGCATTCCGATTTTCTTTAGCTGACTTCCAAGTTCTTTAATGTCAAAGCAAAGCAGATGTTTATTCAAGTCCACATTGGACTGATGGTTAAACACATTGAGTGAGCCTGTTACATAAATCTCCATCTCCGTCGCAAGCTTCTTTCCGACCTTTTCTTCCTGATTTTTAAGCATATCGTATAGATTTTGAAGAATAGGCATATTTTCAGGAATCGGGTTTTCAAAATACTTTTCATAGATTTTAGGAAGACACCTATCTATGACCGACTTTTCTTCCGCCGTAAGTCCGCTTCCGCCAACGACAAGTTCAAGCATGGACATGATGAAGTTCGCTTTGTCTTTTAACGGTGCGTCCCCGTCGCCATAGTTCATGTTGATGTCAAGTGGGTTAAGATAGTCTTTTGACTTGCTGCTGACCTTGATGACTTCTCCGTTAAATTGCCTTACAAGGTTTCCGTACTCTCCCTCCGGATCACAGATAATCACATCATCATCTGTAACGAGAATGGCATTTGCCATCTCTCTTTTTGCACTAAAGGACTTACCGCTTCCGGGAGTCCCAAGAATCAAACCGTTCGGGTTTTTCAATTTCTTTCTATCTGCCATAATCAGATTATGGCTAAGTGCATTTAATCCGTAGTAAAGGCTGTTTGACGAATTTATAAATAGTTCCTCTGTGGTAAAAGGCATGAATACCGCTGTTGAAGATGAGGTTAGACCTCTATCTATTTCAATCTTATTTATCCCTAACGGAAGTATGCTTACCAAGCCTTGTTCCTGTGCATGGTCAAGCCTTTTTAATTTGCAGTTGTGCTTACTTGCAATCGAGCTGATTTGTGAAATGGTGTTATCCAGCTTTTGAATTGTCCTTGCAAAGTTCATAAAGACGATGGTTACGATAAACATTTTTTCATCTCTTGTCTGCAAGTCTTTTAAGAGGCTTTTTACATCTTCTCCGTAAGTAATTAAGTCCGACGGAAGAATGTCCATATCATAACCGCTTCTAACAGCCTTCTTGTTTTCCTCAATCTTCATCTTATCTATGTCGGTATTTTTCCTTTTTACCATCTTGATGGCTTCCGACTGGTCAATTGCCTTAATGTGAAATGAAATATTGATATTGTCATCAATATCTAAAAACTCGGAAAGCATCCTGTCTGACAGCTCACTTGCAAGGATTTGAAGATGGCTTGTNGCTCCGATAAATTTACCGAACTTGAAGTATCTGCTCGGTGTAAAATTAAATNCATCAGGTGTGATATATGTTTTCGTGCTTTCTCTTTTCTTTAAGTCCTTATATGAAAAGTCAAAGGTCTTATTGGGATTTAATATATCGTGAAGCACTTTCAATCGTTCTTCTCCGATAAGGCTTTCCGCTCTTACTCCCATGCTTTTAAGATTNGACAGTATGTCAATCTCTAATCTTTCAAGCTTTGAAGTAGCCTGTTCCAAGTTGTCGGCTTCTACCGTAAAGGTTATATATTTTGATTTTTTAAGTCCGTTATTTCCTTTGACAATCTGACTTTTAAGCATTTCTCTAAATTCCAAGCGTATGTCATCAAAGCCGTCCTCTTTATCCGGTATTTGAATAGCTGCTTTCATTTCGCTGTTTCTTCCAAGCTGATTGATGTAGGAAAACTCTATGCTGATACTCGGATCAAAGGAATTTAAGAAGTTTGCGAACTGATTGAAAATCAAGTCCCTATCTTCATCTAAGGCAAGCTGATAGTTAATGTCCTGAAAGACAATGCTTTTACTAAAACGCTTTTCATCAAGTTGGCATATCCCNCTTTTTAAAAGTCTAAGGTAGGGGATAGTGTCTTCTACCGTATAGCGTTTCTTCTCTTTCTTTAANATTAAATCCATCAGTCCGCCCTTATCTTTTTTAGACTTTATTTTGTTTTGCTTTAAATCNCGTTTTTGNCTTACGAGTGCTTTTTTGTTTTGTTCTAACCTTATTTGCTGAATTCTTCTTTTCTTGTTCAAGGTAAACCTCCTTTCTCACTCTTTTCTGTGGCTGATAAAACTTGTGTAGATAGATGTACTTGAAATACTTCTCAAAGGTAAGTCCGTCCTTTTCAAAAAGTGTTACAAAGAAGATTGGCAGTGTTGACACGATAAGAAATATGACCGCTATATCGTTCGGTACAAACTTTCTTGTAAATAAATAGACCGGTATGCCTACCAGTCCTGCAATTGTAAAACCTATAAGTTGTCTTTTTGTAAGGTTAAATGCCACCTTCGTCTTTACTTTCTTCAAGTCTTTTGGGATTGGTACATACGCCATAATTTACCTCCCATCTTCTTGTTTATCTTTATCTTTAAGCTCTCTTTCAACTTTTTCTGCGTATTCCTCATAATAGCAATCAAGTTCCTCACACTGATCTGCATATTTGCATTTCACTTCCTGCATATCTACCAATTTTTCGATATGCTCATAAACGGAGCCGATTTCATCCTGAATGCTCTCAATCTGCTCATCTGTACTTCTGTTGTATCGTTCCTGCAACAAGCAGAAATCATTATGGCAGCGACCGATATCGTATGTTCGTTCTTCCAAATCTACAACCTTTTTGTGAAGCCTGATTCTATCAATCACTGCTGCAATTCCTACTCCGATAGCTGCTATTTTTATTACTGCTTTTATTTTATTCATCGTATCTTCCTTTCTTTTAGTGTGCNTTTAATACGCTTTTTGCCAGTGTTCCGCTTTTCAGCATCATAAGTCCCAGCAAAATCGCATAGCCAAGTATCGTAAAGGTACTTGTGTGTATATCCGTAATCTGTATTGTCTTAACTAATACTGCATAAATTCCAAGACAAACCATTAAAAAGAGTCCTTGTAATCCAAGTGCAAATAGTCCTCTGATGTAGTTGGTGCCAATCTGACCCCACTCTTTGTTGCCCATAGTGGCAAACGGAATTGCCGAAACCGATGAGTAAACATAAATTTCAAACATCCTTCCGTAAACCACAAGCATAATCACAATGGAAATTGCCTGTATCGCAACCTTTATGAGCGAGGTTTCAAAGAGAATTATGACAAGTTCTCCAAGACCCTTATCTTTTAACGAGTCCACCATAGCCACGATCTGATCTCCTGAAATAACGGCAGAGGTGTTAATTACCCCTGCCGCTTTATTTACCATGTGCTGTGCCACATCAAAGACCGCCATTGAAAATTCAAACGCATGAGATGCAAGCCATACGGCAATCCACATCTTGATAATGTATTTGAAAAAATCAAAGGTGTCCGTATCGTGCATATTGTTCTTCTGCATGACCATGTTGATAAGTTCGATACAAAGGACTGCCGTTATGATTAGCCCCGCTATGGGGATGATAACGGAGTCGTTGATGCTTTTTATGAAACTGAAAACATCTCCGTTCCACCCCATAGGAGTTTTACCTACATCCGCTGCTATGACACCAACTTTATCGTTGATGTCAAGAAACATGGACTCTAAGTTTGCTTGGATACCTCCGAGTAAAAGTTCCTTGAAAAACTCCTCTATTTTATCGAAAATACCAAACATAGATTTATCTCCTTAATTTAATATATTTGCAAGTAATGGAATCAGTCTAAGCCCGATAAGAACAATACCGCCTCCCGCCATTAGCTGCTTTATACCTTGAGATTTTGCACCGGGATTGTCGTTACCGTAACCTTCCATCAGGTTAATAACGCCCCATGCTCCAAGACCTGCACCTACTGCTGTTACTAAAATTTTTAAAACATTGACTGCTTGTGTGAAAA
>JGI24709J26583_10004782_pt1 | contig 10108 bp, 8 predicted proteins | sample BioPla2DNA1_FD_26583 | JGI IMG/M metagenome (IMG submission 26583) | reverse complement strand
CAATATCGCCCCTATCAATTGCAGTTACTATATAGTATTCTTTTATTCTAATCAAAAGATCTATAACTATATGTTGATATTCAACTTAGACACAATAGCCTACTGCTTTACTTTTGGTTTTTGATCTGCTTTTCCAAACCCAATCTTGGAACCCATGATTTGTGCTGAAATAATATTAAGCACCACTTCTATAAGATTCACGCAAAGGCCGGATATATTTTATATTTCTATTTATCAATTTTTATAAAACAACCCGGAGTAGTAAATAATTCTAATTCTATACTGTTCTAAAACTCAAACAATGATACCTGACTGTATTCTTCTCTATTTTCTAATACCAGCCCATAGAAATATTTAAATATCATACTATATGTTTTTATACCAATAGACTCCGTTTCAGAAATTTTCCAAAATCTATTGTATGGCATATGTTTTTGGAGGTTATCTTTTTGTTTTGCATTAAGTTTTACTATGCTTGAAAGTTGTTCTATGCTTATTGAATTAAACTTATCAAGCATACTTTTCTCAACACCTTCTGCTTCTTTCTTATTATCTAAGCAAATATAAACATCTATATCAATATCAGAAAGATATTTCTCCATTAATCTTTTAACATCACTCCAGTTCAAGCCTCCATTACTAGTGCCTAATTTCGGAAAAGCAACTGACGTAATGCCGTTTTTTTGATAAGTTCTTATAAAATCCTGTAAACCCTGTTCTATCCATATTAATTTTGACGGATATTTAAAATGCCATTTAGTTGGAAAATTAACGATTATACTATCATCTTCATTTTTATAGTAATCAACTCTTCCGGTCACAATCTTCTTATTTTTGCATTTTTCTGCATAATCCTCAAACATGGCTGGGTGTCTTAACATGAATTCAAGTGCAATGCCTGCACCCATAACTCCTGTACAGTTAACAGTATTTACAACTGCCTGTGTGTTTACATTAAAAACAGTACCATCTGAATATTTAATCATTCGTCCTATCCTCCCAAAGTGCACATAAATGGCCATTCATAAAATATTCAATTTTATTTACAATCCTATTTACAACCGGTACAAAGTCAAAAATTATACTATGGTCATTTAGGAATCGTTTGTTTATTAACTTTTTATTGTTTTCTAAAATATCTACTGATTCTGAAAATCCATCTTTATAAGTGATCTTTAACTCATGTGAATAATTGTCTATATTTGCATTAAAGATTAGGTTGATATTATAACGACCATTATTATTAACAATATCATAATCATAAAGATAATTTCTATGATTGTTAAACTTATTTGAATCTACCTTAAATAATTTATTCTCACCTAAAGCCATTATTGCACGCTTTTTATCAGCAGGACTCCTAAATATTATTTTTTCAATATGTTTAATGTCAACTTCTTTATATACTAAGAATTCAGCATTTCTTTTATTAATAACACTCGCCTTATCAGGGTCATATCCCAAAGTCTTTATATTATTTATATCTAACCATATTCGTCCTCGGCTAAAAACGGATTCCCAGTCAAAATCCATAGCCGTATGTATATTATTTGTTATTTGAGAATACTTGCTTCCGCCACAACCACTTGTAAAAGAAATCAAATGGTAGTTAATTATATTTTCATCAAACATAAGAAGTACCGGAACAGGCATATGAGGCGAACTATTGTCCACTTTTATCCCTTCGTTATCATATATTGTTGGTGTCTTCTCCTTGTAATAAAACCTCACATAATCTTTTACCTTCGATAATGTTCTGTTTATAACGCTTTGCTCTGCTGCATCAACAAAACCACATTTTTGGGCTTCATTTCTGCTTAATAATCTGCCTATGCTCATGATATTTAAAAAATTCGTAAAATCTGTATAATGGTGAAATCCTTCAAATTTATGCTCTGCTTTCAAAATTTTTATAAATTGTTTTTTTGATTGTTTTTCACGCTCAAACATTTCATGAAATTCATGTCTAAGTTGTATCAATGCTGTTTCCTGTTCTGCTAACTCAATTTCCTTACGCGATTTCTCTTCTTCTATCTTCTTCTTTTTCTCAATATTATTCCGATGTGCTTCTTGTATTTTCCGGTTGTTATATTTTAAGTATTCTGATCTATCTGCCAAAATTTCTATGTTCAGTTCAACATCTTCTTCTTTGAAAAATAGCCACTCTCCGAAGTGAGTGATCGGTAATGTAAGCGTTTTCTTACAAGATATCTCCTTACTTAACTCAATTTTAATATCGTTTTCATTTATTTCTTTAATAATCGCTGCCGTTTTTCCTGTTCTATGGTAAATAGTCATTCCAACAAATAAGTCATCATACATTTATAATCACCTCGCAACAATTTAGGACAGTTCTTTAGTCATGCCTATTGCATCAAGTAGTTGCTACCTATAGTATTAGCTCATCATAATAGCTTACAAATATAAAATGCTTCACCATCTTCTTTCAGAAAAACCTGACCCGTTAGGCCAATAAACAAATCCGGCGCCATCGTGTTAATAGGTATAATCTGCTTCGGTTCAAGACCAGTTATTACTCTTTTAATATCGGATAGTGTGGCGTGTCCGCTGGTGTGCAATACTTCTATATTGAATCCCGCACCGGATAAATAATCTTCAAACCTTTTTTGATTTTGTTTTTCACGGTATCCGCACCATTGAGAGTGGGACTTGCAGCTCTCGCTCCTCCCCAAAACCCACATGTAACACACTTTTTAACTGCTGAAAGTTGATATTATTGCCATAGCCACCACTTCAATCTATTTTAAAATATGTCCTTGTAGTCACCAAACATATTAATCTTTTAAATCTACGTCTCCTTTACAAAAAGCACTGATTTTCCAAGCTTTATATTTCCAACCTTCCAACCTGCATTAAGCCAAGCATATGCTTGTACATGACCACCGTTTGCCCACCAAGCAGGATATCTATATGCGCTATTTGGTAATTGGAAATCAAGTATATTCTCAATTTCCGAAAAGCTTAGTTCAAGTCTAGTTGTTCCTTGCTTCATAAAATAATCCAAAAGCTTCTGATATTTAAACCCAGAAGCAGCTTTATTTGCCCTCTTATAATTAGCATGTACTGTATTGAATTCATTACTTATTACATTATTTATTCCACTACATAAATTCTCGATGACCTCAAAATCGTCATCTGTAAGGACTTGTCCGTTTAGACCTTGTTTTAACCACATCCCACTTTCTCGTATTTCAAACTCCGTACTATAATGGCCGTTCCATTTTGGAGATGCTATAAAAGTCGGCTCATAGTTCAATGAAGAAATAATGCCTTCTTCAAAACGTAATCTCTCATCTTTTGAATCAACTTGAAAAACTACAATTGAAAATGCTCTTCGCATATATTCACTGACCCTTTTTTCTATTTGCTTTTGCTTATCCCAATCTACAAATGATTGATTTTCTATTTTAGAGGTATCTAACGACCATATTTGCAGATATGCATCCCCATCTCTATTGAGCATTGCCTTGCCTATATTTTTTCTGAAAATGCTTCCATCTTTATTTTCTTTAAGAAAATGATCTCGGAGTCGCTCTTTGAGTCTTCCATCAGACTTATGAGTTCCAACTCTAACGATTCTTTCTTTACCTTTGTAAACTTCACCTTTTTCAAACACAATGTAAATACCATTGGTAAACTTTATATTTGAAATTGTCTCCCAGTTGTATCGTGGGAGTGAAAGAAACAACTCATGCAGCTTATCGCAAATCGTTTGATTGCCTGTATTGCTTTGACTTCTTTTAATTAATAGTCCATCAAGCTTTGAAAGACGTTCACCGAATTTAAGACCTTGTAAAGGAAGCCTGTAGTTTGGTAAATACCTTATTAGATCTGAGTAATAGTTCTTTCCGGCAAAGAAATAATATGTATCATGTACAACATCTGTTTTCCGCTTCAACTCAGAGTATACATTTGATGCCCATACACTTATTTCAGATGAAGAAAAGTCATTTAGAGTAATATCATACGGTTCAATTAGCGAATCTACATCAAGTAAACCATACTTTGCTGACATTATAAAAACCTTATCACAGCATGATTTGGCATACTCATATTGCTTTGAAAATAAGCTACTAGGAGCATACATTTCATACGCCTTACATGGATAGCTTTGTTTCATCTTACTACAGGAAATAAGTGCAATATTCAAAATTATTCACTCCTTTAACCAGATTATCCGGAAAATTTTTCTGTCTAATTTTCGAGACATTCTTTATATCGCGCGTTTAATGTAATCATTTTAGCAATCTATACTTCCAATACAAAAATTATACTCATCGTTGAAGCCTACATATTTCGTGCAATTTGGACACCCATTGTCTGTGTTTATTTTTCCATTGTTATCAGTTGTACCTGAATACGGATATTCATCGGAAATAAATATTTTTATATTTTTATTATACGGGCAGAAATGATAGTGCCATTTCAATCCATATATCTTATTGTACTTAATCGGAATAATAGGATTAAGATATTCCACAATACTATGAATTTCATTATTTCCTATTGAAAAATACTTTATTATTGAATTATTCTCTTTTTGAAGCATTGAGACAATCTCGCTATTTGTAAAATAGGTTCCTTTATCATTTTTCATTTTAATCGCAAGCTGCATACATATGTTGCATTTATACTTTTGGGCTAGTATATTCAGTATTTCCTCTTCATCTTGAACTAATTGATGAATCACTAAAGTGCATTTATTTTTAATCTTAAGAACCATCTTAAGATTATTGATGACAATTACGCCATAATTATGGTATTCATCATCTTGTGATATTAAACATAAATTTACACCATTCTGTACCAAAAATCTTTTAAATGATGTTTTACCACTGCTTCTTATTCCAAGCGTGTTCAATAACCCGTATATAGTTAGTGTGTTAAACTCTTCAGTATTTTTATTATTTTTAATAAATAAATTAATATTATTAGAATCAGCCATATATCTTAGTAAATCTGATACCTTAGACTTGTCCTCTTCAATCGCTTCTGGATTATAAATGCAATACTTCTTAGTGCCTATCTTATCCGATGCAATACAATACTCACATCCGAAATAACATTTTATATCATTATATAAACAAACATCTCCATCATTTGATTTATAACTAATTATTCTTTTATATACTGCCGGGAGATAGAACCAGTTAACATATGAATTCCCATTTTTCGCAATGATAATATCTCTGATACGTTTTTTTAAGTCTTCGACACCGTTTAACTCCTCAAATAAATAATCATCTGATAAATCAACTTCTATTGTTGGTATCTCATTTTCAATAATATACCTAGTTTTTTTCTCATCAATGCCATGGGTTCGCTTAATCTCAATCCATATCTTGCTATTCTCTTTATTGTTTTTATCATTTGTTAGTGTAATATCCGGTATATATCCTGAATTAAGATCAGTTTCTTCCTCCTTAACACCCCAACCATTATCATTAATCCTTAGCTCATGAATATCCTTATAAATATTATTCTTTGCATATATGTCTCCGCGTATATTACAATTCCTATAAGCTTGTGCAGGTAAATAAAATACTGCGGCTTCTCTTATGACTTCCTTACCGAGTATATGAATTATGGTCTCACCTAAACTACACAATTCATTTATTCCAGAAGAGGATGATGCATGTGCAAAATGATGAGTTCTTTCCTTTCCTTTGCGCGCAATCAGCAAATTATGGCATTCCGGACATATACAATTACATTCAAGTCCTTTCTGTACATCATTGATATGCCTAATCTTTCCGGTATCCTTATCAAAAGCAAAAAAACTACCTATAAGATCCAAGTTTGCTTCCATGCTATCTACCTACTTTGCTAATTATCATCACAGGGAGGATATACCTTCTCTCCAAGATCTTAATTTTACCTGTTCCTTTTTCTGTATTAATACTTAAATCTTTTTTATTTGCGTACATACGTAGTCTATCATTCTCAGAAATACAGCTGTTCTCAGAAACAACTCAATATATGTGAGTATGCTATCTCATCGCTCCCTCGTCGAAATTATTANANAATGATAAGCTCATAAAATGCACATNTACCATTAAAACGTCCATCNTTCTTTTTCAGCTAACTCAGTCACATTATAGCATGGAATATTGTATGCTTCACATATCTTAGGGACTTTCTTTGGCGACGTTTTATTNTCTTCAGTAATTACNGCAATCTGGTACTTCATTGCGGTTGCAATTAGGAATGCGTCTCCGGAGGATTTAATATTCGAAAAGCTAAGTAGTTCTGGATGTTCATTTACGATTTTGGTTACATACTGCTGAATGATAGAATCAACGTCCAGGACCTCACACCCGTTCTGTTGAAGCCATAATTTCAACTCATCATCTTCAACCTCATCCATTATCTCTGAGCAGATGACTATTGCTTTCAATCTTACCATCTCGTCGATATTCTGCCATAACGTACTATACACACAACGGCGGTGAGGCTCGTCCGATTTTTGGGAAAGAATTGAGCAAGTGTCAATTATGTAGCGGTATGGAGGCGGAATAAGTGTGTATTGCTCTCCATAAGCTGGTGTCACCATTTCGCCACCTCCGTCAAGAATTTAGGTATGTGCTTTTCTTTGATTCCAAGAAGTCCGGATACCTCTTGTTTGCTAAAATAACCATCACTGTAGCCAATGAGCAAAACCCTGCATATAGCTGTACTGGTTTTATCAACAGCTTCTCTACTCATGTTTTTCGGTATTATCTGTCCGCGTCCCTCCTGACGGGCAAGTCTATCTGCCTCACGCTCCTGTAGAAAATTCTGTCTAATTTCGTTCGCGTAGGTGTCGTATTCATCTTTTGAAATCCGATTTGTATCATACAGTCTCCGAGTGATGACCTCTTTGCTAACGCTGTATTTTTTGGTGATTGCTTCAATGTCGTCCAAGCTGAAATTGATGATTCTATTTGCGGTTAGAACAACATCAAGTGAAGCCACCGGCACAAGCACTTCACCAGCGACTGCGTTACAAAATACTTCCTCCTTCTGAGAAGAGAATGAAGCAAACATCTCATTGCACAGCGTAGACTGTCGTTTTATGATATGGACTAACTCGTGTATGATAGAAAACGACTTAGCCGGATATCTGTCGTTATCGTTAATTCCGATGATTGGTGTGGACTCATTAAAAATTGAGATGCCGCGGGCAATTTCAACATCAACCCCAGTAAAGCAATGAATGAAGATGCCCTTGCTTTCAATCTGCTGTCGAAGATACAAATAAAACTGTCGTGCGGACTGTAGCCTGAGTTGGATATCCAGTTCCAACCCGAAATAAGTACGGATTATTTTTGCGTATTCAGCTACATCTACCGTTTCACGAATGGATGGCAAAGACAACGTAGGGGCTACAATCTTTAACTCTGCTTCAGCCGATATCAAAAAATCGTGATAACGAATTAACTCAGCTACCGCTAGATTAAGAGAACTATCATCTTGAGAAGAATACGGCAGTGTGCGCATATTGCGTAGCGAAGGCAACTGCTTTATCGGAATGTTATTTTTATTCATATACAGACTAGCAAATGGAACCTTTAGGATCTTTGCGAGGTTCTTTGCTTGATATAAAGTCGGATATATATTGCTTGAAACGTCGAGCCAGGCGCCTACTTTATCTTCGGCAATCCCCGTTCTTTGAGAGAGAAATGTAGTTGTAACGCCTATCTGCGAACAGATGAAGCAGATGGTTTCCTTATTGATATTAGCGTCTATTCTTGCCGCCATGAAAAGACCTCCCTCCCGAAATTATTTTTTATTTCATTATATTCGTTTTTCTATTCCACTCCCAAAGCTTTAAACACAGCCTCCTGCGGCGTACTGTAAAATATCAGGCTGAATGCACCTATAAGATCTGACGGGACTGTTCCAAGATCAGCTGCGGATGTTATCGGGATCAATACCTTCTTTGCTCCAGCATCAAGGCAGACTTGTAAAACACTCGCTAGTTCTTCTACCTTGAGAATAGTGCCGCTGATGCTGATTTCACCCAGCACAGCAAGGCTCGAAAGAGTTGGTTTGCTCAATGCACAGGATGCAAGCGCAATAACTGTTGGTAATGTCAAAAACTTCGTCATCCCTATACCATTCAGATCTTGGTAGTTAATAATGTAATCTTTTGTTGTTGTACTAATTTGCCCGCTTATCTGGTGGCCGCTGGCCTTCAGATAGTTAAATGCCGTATTCGTTGCTTCTTTTGCATCCCGATCTGTACCTAGTCCTGTGCGCTCAAACTTGCCATTGCCGGGCAGCATTTGAGTTTCAAGGCGATACACCCCAATCATTCCGCTTTTCCCTTGAGAGATTGTATAGACATTTCCGGGGTTTGTTAGTCCTTCCGGTATAATCTTGCCGCCGCCCTGTTCTGGAACAGAAACGTAGTGTTCCTCAAAGGTCTCATTGTCAATGTAAGAGAAGTTGACATCGTAGAACTCCATACCGCCAATTTTCTTTAGCTGCTCCTTTACACGGCGACGCATTTCAAGAGCAAACACCAGGATTTCTTCGATTTCATCCTTTGTAAATTCACCATTAGGATAGATCAGTTTTGTGAGCCCTGACACGATCTTGCGTACAGCGATAACATCCCTTTGGTTTAAGTTGTTGCCAAAGCGGAAGTATTTGTCGCTCACATCTCCAAACGGCTCTTTCCTCATTTCGCGCATAAATTCGGCAAGGTAGTCCGTTATAAATCCGTAGTCGTTTGTAAATGATTCAGGACGGTATTTGGGGATCTCCCAACCGGGGATATAACAATGCATACGGTCAAGAAACGCTGTGTCATACGACATTGCTTCAGGGAACGGATCAAAAAGGTGAGAGGTTTTAAGTAGCACGTCCACGCTCTGGTTTATGTTACCAACGAAAGCCATTGAAGCGGAAGCTGCCTTTTCCTCCTTGCCTCTGGCAAACGATCCGGAAGCCATATAGTCTTTCATTATTTGAACGCCGTCTTTATCCTTGAAAGTGATACCCGCCACCTCGTCAAAAGCTACGCAATCCCAAAGTCCCACAAGGCCGACTTGCTTGGTCGACATATTGTAGAAGAGGTTTGCAACTGTGGTTTGCCCACCAGATACAAGGATGGAGTTTGGAGAGATTTCTTTGTAAAGGTGTGACTTGCCTGTACTGCGGGGTCCGAGTTCGCAGAGATTGAAATTATTCTCAATAAGCGGGAGCATACGGGCAAGTTGAAGCCACTTCTCGCGCTTAGTAAAACGGTCAGCTTCCATTCCTGTTGAGCGCAAGAGTACAGTAATCCACTCATCTTTAGTGAACGCACGACGACCATTCTTTATTTCATCCATATCGATGTGAGGCATCTGGATTGGCGTCACCTTCACGATACGGATGGGCGTAGATTTCTTGTCTTCCTCGATGTACTCGTACTCAAGCCCTACGATACACCAGATACCGCCACAGAGCAGACGGTCATACTTTGATACATAATCCGAAGAAATTGGAATATTNCGTACACCAAGATTAGAAAATTCCGCCTCGTAGCGGTCTTGCTTTATNTTCAGGCTNACAGTGATACGGTCTATTACTGTATAGCTGCCACGTTCACGTAAGCCGGACAGCACTTTCTGAGCTTCATCGGGTCGCACGAAGTTATCAGAGAGAATCCTTTTGACATTTTTAACACCCTCTTCAATAATCTTCGGATCGTCGGATGAGCAATACTGTCCAAGTAAAAACTCCAAGACGTAGACAGGTACATTTGCGCCTTCTTTAATAGCCTTAGTTAAGTCTTTACGTACTATTTTACCGTCAAAATGCTTACGCAATTTTCGATAGATGACCTCATTGTTGTCATCTTTTTCTGGCGTGTATTGGGTTGATTCTAAGTCCATCGCTGAATCCTCCTTGTATATTACAAGTCAAAACCAAAATCATCTGCAAAAGCTATGTCAATGCGGAATTCGACTTCTTCAGGTGCGTCGGTATCGTTGGCGATGACAAGGCGGTAGATTTTATTACGATTGTATTGCATTTGCTTCAGGGTGAATCTAACACGGAATACGCGATCTGAAGCATTATTGCTCGTCCTATCAGCGATTATTGTCTGGAAGTC
>JGI24709J26583_10004778_pt1 | contig 10111 bp, 7 predicted proteins | sample BioPla2DNA1_FD_26583 | JGI IMG/M metagenome (IMG submission 26583) | reverse complement strand
ATNAGNNANAAGGTAGAAGGTAGAATTTGAAGGCGGAAGGCGGAAGGCGGAATGCGGAACAAATTACGAATTACGAATTACGGAACCGAAAATTTTAATTGAATGCAATTATTGTAGGGACGGGTCGCGACCTGTCCGAGGAAAAATAAAAACAATGAACATGGCTGTAGAGACAGGGCTGTTTGGATAATTATCCCAACCAATCAACGTAATTCGTAATTCGTAATTGATCACACATGTCCTAAATGGTATAATATTCCAGAGTGGGGTGATAAAAATAAAAAAGAGGAAGACTGATGCTGCCCCCCTTTTATTTAAAATCCCAAATAAGAAATAAGAAGTAAGAAGTAGGACACCGAAAAATATGACAAAAAAATCCGAAATTAGAAATCCGAAATCCGAAATCAAAAAGTTAGTGTATCTTTGCAGTTTAAATTTTAATATAAGACCATATCATGTTAAAAATACAAAATTTACATGTGTCGATCCACGGGAAAGAGATCTTAAAAGGGGTTAACCTGGAGGTGAAAAGAGGTGAGGTTCACGCGATTATGGGACCTAACGGAACCGGAAAAAGTACTCTCGCTTCTGTGATTGCCGGGAAAGAGATTTTCGACGTAACCGAAGGAACGATTACATACAAGGATAAAAATATTTTCGATCTTTCCATTGAAGATCGTGCGAGAGAGGGCATTTTTATCGGATTTCAATATCCGGTGGAGATTCCCGGGGTGAGCATTACTAACTTTATGAGAACCGCTCTGAATGAAATCAGAACCTATCGGGGACTGGAACCGCTGGGTGCTGCTCAGTTTTTAAGACTGATGGAAGAGAAGAAGAAAATTGTTGAACTACACTCCAAATTAAGTGAACGTTCTGTGAATGAAGGGTTTTCAGGTGGAGAAAAAAAGAAAAATGAGATCTTCCAAATGGCTGTGCTGGAACCTGAATTAGCGATTCTGGATGAAACCGACTCCGGCTTGGATATCGACGCTTTGAGAGTGGTTGCCAATGGGGTCAATCAACTGAGAAGTCCTGAAAATGCGACGGTTGTGATTACACACTACCAAAGATTATTGGATTATATTGTTCCTGACGTAGTTCACATTCTTTTCGATGGCAAAATTGTTAAATCGGGACCCAAAGAGCTCGCCATGGAACTGGAAGAAAAGGGATACGATTGGATTAAGAGCGAATATGAACAATCAAAATTGAGTGGAAAATAATGGAGCGTTTTAACCAAACTATTGAAGAACTGTATCAAGAGATGATCCAAACCGGTTCTCAACAAATTCCTTGTAGAGAACTCCGCGATCAAGGCATGGCGCTCTTCAGAGAAAAAGGGATTCCTCACGGGAAAATGGAAAAATGGAGACATAAAGCGATTGACACATTGCTCGTGAAACCGGATCAGCCATTCAGACCCTACAGAATCCAAACGGAACCATCACCCTATCAGCCTATAGATCAGGTTTTTAAATGCGAAATCAAAAACATTGGAACGATCAGTTACCACTTACTGAACGGTTGGTATGTACATCAAAATAAACCGCTGGATGTTTGGGAAAATGGAGTGATTGTCGGATCTATCATTGCTGCATATCAACAGTTTCCCGAATTGGTGAAAAAATATTTCAATCAACTGGATCCTGAAAAGCAGGATGGACTCATTGCACTCAATCAGGCACTTTTTACTGATGGTGTCTTTATCTATGTACCTGATAATGTGGTGGTTGAAACTCCAATTCAGATTGTATCTTTAGTGGATACATTGCAAAAACTGATGATTCAGCACCACCATTTAGTGATTGTCGGAAAAAATAGTCAACTCTCACTGGTGCATTGCAATGACTCTGTTCACGAAGAAAACAGCTTCATCAATAACATTTTGGAGATCAATCTGGAAGCCAATGCGCAACTGCACTACTACAAAATGGAAAATAAGGACGCGCAATCGATCCTGGTGAACAACACTTTTGTCAATCAGGCTGCGGATTCCAGATTTACTTCCAATATGATCACCTTCAACTGTGGTTACGTGAGAAACAGTCTGGAAGTTCACCTCAACGAAGAGGGAGCAGACGCTAATCTTTACGGTTTATATCTGGTTGATAGAAAGCAATATATTGATAATCAGGTAAATATAGTTCATCATGTGCCTCACTGTACCAGTAATCAAATCTACAAAGGGATTGCTGATGACGAAGCGGGTGCGAACTTCAGCGGACATATTTACGTTGCAAAAGATGCTCAGCAAACTGCTGCATATCAGATCAATAGAAATATTGCACTCACTGACGAGGCTAAAATTACTACGCGCCCCTTCCTGGAAATTTATGCTGACGACGTAAAATGTAGTCACGGTGCTACCATTGGTCAGCTAGACGAGAATGCGATGTTTTACTTGCGTACCCGCGGAATTTGTCTCAGAAATGCGCGCATGCTCCTGATGTTTGCTTTTGCCAACGAGATTGCCAACCTGGTGCTGATCGAAAAGTTGCGTGAACGTCTTAACGACATGATTAAGAGAAGGTTAAGCGGCGAACTAACCATCTGTGATCAATGTATGATGAATTGTGCAGACAAAGAAAATCTGATTTACGATATTGATACCACACGATTAAGATCTTAATTCTCTTTTTGAAAAAAAGAAAAAAAGGGGGGAAGGATATTCATCGCTGTTCGGAAACTATATAGCTCATGAATAAAATTCGAATACACGAAGGTAAAGAAGAGATCTGGGATTCCATCCGTAAGAAGTGGGTTCTGCTTACCGAAGAGGAAAAAGTGAGGCAATATTGTATCCACCGATTGGTTGAAGTACATCAGTTTCCCGTTTCCAGAATAGCCGTGGAACGCCAAATCAAGTTACATTCCACTACAAAAAGGTTTGACATTGTCGTTTTTGACCCCTCCGGAAATCCGCAAATCGTGATTGAGTGTAAAGCTCCTCATATCAAACTGGATCAGGAAGTGCTGGAGCAAGTGGGTCGTTACAACAAAGTGCTGCAAGCCGGTTTGATTGGTGTCACCAATGGTGCAGAATCGATCTTCTTTAATATTGATTTTGAGCAAAATCTGATTCAATATTCTGAATTTCAATTATAAACTCCCTTTCTCAACTCATGATATGAAAATTCTTAAAGTCAACAACCTACACCTGGATCTCAAAAATGAAGAGGTATGGAAACCGATCCTGCATGGGATCTCTTTTGAGCTATCCAATGGGGAAACTCTAGGTATTGTGGGCGAATCCGGTTCAGGAAAATCGGTTACTGCGCTTTCTATCATGCGGTTGATCAATCCGAAAATCTCCAAAATTGACGAAGGTACGATCCACTATTTTGATGCTTCCAGTGAGAAGGAGTACTCCTTAACCGAATGTTCTGAGAAAGAGCTACGCCAAATCAGGGGGAGAAAAATCGCTATGATATTTCAGGAACCGATGAGCTCTTTAAATCCTGTGATTCGTTGCGGAAAACAGATCACAGAAGCGATATTGCTGCATACTGACCTCTCCAAAAAAGAGGCAAAAAAGAGAGTAATTCAGTTGTTTGAAGAGGTCAAATTACCCAGACCGGAGTATATTTTCAACTCCTACCCTCACGAACTGTCGGGAGGACAAAAGCAGCGTGTCATGATTGCGATGGCGCTGAGTTGTGATCCGGACATTTTGATTGCGGATGAACCCACTACTGCGTTGGATGTTACGGTTCAGAAAGCGATTCTGGAGTTAATCCGTGAGGTACAACAGAAGCGAGGAATGGGGGTTATCTTTATCACCCATGATTTGGGGGTGATTTCGGAAATTGCGGATCGCGTGCTGGTGCTATACAAGGGTACAGTGGTCGAGGAAGGATCCATAAGCGACCTGTTTGAGAACGCAAGCCACCCCTATACCCAAGGACTACTGGCTTGTCGCCCCCCCTTAAATTTAAGATTCAAAAAACTCCCAACAGTAGAAAATTACATCAAACAAGAACATCTCAGCGATACATTTAAAGAGCAAATTGGGGTTGTTTCTAAAGAAGAAAGGCAGATTTACCACCAAAAACTGTATGGGGAAAAGCCGATTATTGAGATTCGAAATCTTTGTAAAGAGTATCCGTTGCGGAGGGGATCACTGTTTGAAAAACGGGAATATATTCAAGCGATATCGGATATCAATCTGGAGATTTATGAAGGTGAAACTTTGGGTTTAGTCGGTGAATCGGGATGTGGAAAAACAACGTTGGGTCGTGCGATGATCCGGCTTGTGGAACCCTCTTCCGGGTCCATTTTGTATCGGAATCAGGAGCTGCGCAACCTTTCATTGTCTGAAATGAGAAAAGTAAGAAAAGAGTTGCAGATTATTTTGCAAGACCCCTATTCCTCTCTGAATCAACACTTAACAATTGGTGCCATGCTGGTGGAACCGATGAAAGTACACCGGATTGGAAGTAACAGCAAAGAGCGGAAACGGAAAGCGATTGAGTTGCTGGAGAGAGTCGGGCTGGAGGAGCAACACTTGTATCGTTATCCTCATCAATTTTCGGGCGGACAACGGCAGCGGATCTCCATTGCGCGTGCTTTAGCTGTCAATCCCCGCTTTATTATCTGCGATGAATCGGTTTCAGCTCTGGATGTGTCGGTACAGGCTCAGGTACTCAACTTGCTCAACGAACTTAAAAACGACTTCGGGTTCACCTACCTTTTTATCTCTCATGACCTGTCAGTAGTTAAATTTATGTCGGATCGTATGGCTGTGATGGAGAAGGGAAAAATTGTAGAATTGGATGATGCAGACCGGATTTACGAAGCTCCTCAAACGGAATATACACAGAAATTAATCAATGCCATTCCCAATCCTCCTATCAATAAATTGTTGAGTTTTTTCTAAGAAAAAAAAATCTTTAAAAAAAATATAGTAAAGTCAAAAAAATAATGTACATTTGCACTTTGCAAATTATGTAGACAATTATGAATAAATCCAAGCTCATTTTAACCTTTTTTCTCAGCATCATTCTGAGTTTTTCGTTACAAGCCCAAACCATTCGTGATGCTGATTACGACTTTCAACACTCACGATACCAGAAAGCTTTGGATGGTTATCAAAAAGGGATTAAGAAGATTAAGAAAAATCCGGTTGAGGTTCGAAGAGTTAACTTTCAAATTGCTGAATGTTATAGAATTATGGGTAATCTTAAAAGAGCCGAACAAGCTTATTTAAGATTGGAAAAAAGAAATTATCAAAAGGATAACCCCATGCTGTTATTCCAATTGGGAAGTTTGTATCAATTGCGTGGAGAGTACGATTTAGCTTTGAAATACTATGAGCAGTATAAGAAAAGGGTTCCTGATGATGCCCGAATTGACGCTCGCATTGAAGGATCAAAGAAGGCTAAGTATTGGAATGAAAATCCGACACGTTATGAAGTAGAAAATCTGAAGAAGCTCAACAGCAAGCAAGATGATTGGGCTCCCAGATGGGGTAATCCCGAAAGAGAAACGATGTTGGTTTTCTCATCCAACAGAGATGGTTCAGTTGGAAAAGGGAATGATGAGTGGACCGGTGGTGACTTTTCTGACCTCTATTTTACAGAAAAACCTAAAAGCAGAAATACTGAATGGCCTCCTGCAGAATGGAGTCCGGTTAAACCTTTTGATACTGAAGGAAATGTGAATACTGAAGTCAATGAAGGAGAGTTAACTGCCAACAGAAAAGGATCACAAGTTTACTTTACGCGTTGTCCTCATGATAAAAAGCAGGTTAAGTACTGCTATATCTACACTGCACCCAGAAGAGGTAATGGGTTTGGACCTGCCGAGATGGTTGAATTGGGACCCGATTCTTTCAACTATGTACACCCTTATATCTCCATGGATGAATTGACACTCTATTTTGCATCCAATAAGCCGGGTGGTAAAGGTGGATATGATATTTATAAAGCTACTCGTGCCAGAAGGACCGGTAAGTTTACCAATATTGAAAATTTGGGTAGCACCATTAACACTGAAGGACAAGAGGTTTTCCCTGCATTGCGAGGTGATTCTACGCTCTATTTCTCATCTGACGGACACCCCGGATTGGGTGGATTAGACATTTTTGTTTCTTCTTATAGAGACAATAAGTGGAGTGAACCTGAAAACCTGGGCGTTCCTATCAATTCCAGCTGGGATGAAATTGGAATCGTTTTTGATAATCAGGAAGTTTTGGATCCTAAATCGAAAGTTCCGTACCTGGCTAAAGGATTTTTCTCATCCAACCGACCCGGTGGAAGAGGAGGTGACGATATCTACTATTTCTTATTGAGACCTATTGTGTACACTCTTTCCGGTTATGTGAGAGACGAGGCAACATTGCAATATATTGATGGAGCAAAGGTTGAGATTCTTGGAACTGATGGTAATTCATATACCACTACTACCGATGTAAAAGGATACTACCATTTCGATAAAAACCAAATTCTCGCCAATACAACATACACCATGCATGTTACTAAAGACGGTTATTGGGATGATGATAATAACAAAGGAACACAAACCACTATTGGATTATCGGAAAACACAGATCTAAAACAAGATTTTAGAATTGCTCCTATTCCAGAGGAACCTATTATTTTGCCTGAAATTTTATATGAATTGGCAAAATGGGATCTTAAACCACAATATAAGGACTCTCTGATGTATTTGTACAACATTTTGATTAAAAACCCAACTATTGTTATTGAGTTACGTTCTCACACTGACTCCAGAGATACAGATGAAAGAAATATGGTTCTTTCTCAAAACAGAGCTCAGACTTGCGTTGACTTTTTAGTTAACGAAAAAGGAATCGATCCTGATCGTATCATTCCTATGGGATATGGAGAAAGTACTCCCCGTAAGTTTGATAGCCCTTTCACACAAATATATGAAGGAAGAAGATATACTTACGACAAGGGTGTAGTATTGACTGAAGAGTATATCAACTCACTCCCAAGAGGTAGTCAAGAAGCAGCTCACGCTCTCAACAGACGTACAGAGTTTACTGTATTGCACAGTAACTATGTTCCCAAAGGAGACTCTATCGGTGCACCAAGAAGTATTACTATTGCCCTTATAGAAGGGAAATCTCTTCCTATTACAATTCAAGATAACAGAGTTCAGGGAACCTGTTATGCTAATAGCCAAATCTCAGAATTTTCAATTGGCGATAACTCCGAAGAGATCTATATGGACTATATAGAAGCTACAAGATATCTGAAAGAGATGATTATTACTGTGGCTGATTTTGAATTAAAAGACCGTGCTATTAAACAAGAGGATGGTTCAATTATAGAAAATACTGCTTTCTTCTTGAGAGAGATTCGTGTTGGGGATGACTATGAAGAGAATGTAAAAGTGGTTGTTAAGAAAAATCTACCCACAAAATTTGTGATTGGAGACGAATATATTCGTGAAAACTGGGGAGATTACACTATCGATACTGCAAAAAATAAATTGATTTATAAGAAATAAACAAACTCTATAATAATATAGTAGAGGCGGATGATTTAAATGTCCGCCTCTTTTTTATGACAAAATGTCAGCCTTTACATAGGGCACACAGTTTGCAACAATAATGAATGTAAAATAGAAAATGAATTAATAGCTATAAATTTTTGGAGAATGAAGAAGACAAATCATAATGAAGAGGAATTAACAGATAACTTAAACAATCATAATGAGGAAGAAAATCCTGCAACTGAACCAAAGGAAGAATCTGTTAACAAGAAAATTGAAATCACTGAAGGTGAAGAAAAGGAAGAAAAGGAAGAAAAGGAAGAAAAGAAAGCAGACTCTTTTTTCTCTAAAAGAGGTGGAAAAGAGAAGAAACTGAAAGAAGAGGTTGAAAAGTTAACTTTGGAAAAAGAGGAATTAAATGATAAATTTTTAAGGCTTTTTTCAGAATTTGATAACTATAAAAAAAGAACCAACAAGGAAAAAATAGATATCATCAATACTGCTTCTGAAAAAGTAATTTTGGGATTATTGCCTATTATTGATGATTTTGAAAGAGCCATCGAATACAATAAGGAAACCGGTGAAATCGAAGTAGTCAAAGAGGGCTTTGAATTGATATATAATAAGCTGAGCGCATTGATGAAAAGAATGGGTGTTGCTGAGATTGCAGCTCAGGATCAGATTTTTGACACTGACTACCATGAGGCGGTAACCCATTTCCCTGCTACATCTGATGACCAAAAGGGGAAAGTGATGGATGTTGTTGAAAAAGGATACACTTTAAATGATAAAGTGATCCGATTTTCCAAAGTAGTTGTTGCAAACTAAAAAATGGAAGTTGAATGAAAAGAGATTATTATGAAGTGCTGGGTGTCTCAAGAGACGCTTCAGCAGATGAGATAAAAAAAGCATATAGGAAAAAAGCGATGGAGTACCATCCGGACAGGAATCCGGGGAATCATGAAGCTGAAGAGAAGTTCAAAGAGGCTGCTGAGGCTTATGATGTGTTAAGTACTCCCGAAAAGAAAAGCAGATATGACCAGTTCGGGCATGCCGGTATGAGTGGTTCGGGAATGGGTGGCGGATACAGTGCCGATTTTGACCTAAGCTCTATATTTGAACGATTTGGTGATCTTTTTGGAGGAGGATTTGGAGGTTTTAGCGGATTTGGTGGAGGCGGTGGTAGTTCCAGACCTCGTGTACGCAAAGGATCCAATATCAGAGTAACCGTGAAGTTGACTCTGGAAGAGATTGCCAAAATAACCGAGAAAAAACTGAAAATCAAAAAGATGATCCCTTGCCGGACTTGTCACGGACAAGGAGCTGTTGATAAAAGTGATCTGCAAACGTGTCCCAAATGTAATGGTCAGGGACAAGTTATGCACCAACAGAGAAGTATGTTTGGAATCATCCAACAAGCTGTTGTCTGCGATCATTGTCAAGGTGAGGGAGTCGTTGTCAAAAAACCATGTTCTACATGTAGTGGTACAGGCGTTGTAAAAGGAGAAGAAGTGATCACCATCTCTATTCCTGCCGGAGTACATGATGGAATGCAACTTTCCATGAGAGAGAAAGGAAATGCAGCTCAAAGGGGTGGTATCAACGGAGATTTGATTATTCTGATTAAAGAGATTGAACATCCCCTCTTTGAAAGAGATGGGAATAATCTATTCCTTAACTTCTATATCTCCTTCCCACAAGCAGCGCTGGGTGGAAGTGTAGAGATTCCAACATTAGATGGATATGCAAGAGTGAAGATTGCTGCCGGAACTCAGGGAGGACAAATATTGAGATTACAAGGAAAAGGATTACCGGAACTGAATAGTAACAGAAAGGGTGATTTAATAGTTAATGTCAATGTTTGGACACCTAAAAACCTGACAAAAGAGGAGAAACAAATCATTGAGAAATTCGAAAATTCTGAGAATTTTAAACCAAAACCTGACAAGCAGGAAAAAGGTTTTTTCCACAGAGTAAGGCAAATTTTCAATTAATTTGATATAACTAACTTATAATCAACAATTTAAATTTATTTATATTTTTTGANAAAAAAATCATTTTATATCAAAAAAATGTGTACTTTTGCAGTTCTCAATTAGAGCTAGTGACCAATGGTGTAATGGTAGCACTACAGATTTTGGTTCTGTCTGTCTAGGTTCGAATCCTGGTTGGTCAACATACTAAATTCTCTCACTAATCTTGGTGAGAGTTTTTTTTAGAAAAAATGCAGAAAGAAAGTGGGGTTTTACTCCACTTTCTTTATATAGAACAGAAAGATGATGATATAATATTAATTAAAAATGAAAAGAAGTAAATCAAAATCGGATGCCGGAATAGATCAAGCCAATGAGAATCGTCTCAACTTGTTGATGACTTTTCAAGAATTTAAAGAGGTGAAAAGCATTGATAGAACATCAATGATGAGGATTTTAGAAGATGTAATTCAGGCTTCATTAGCAAAGAGATATGGTCCGGAAGCTCGTTTTAGTATTATTGTCAACGTAGATAATGGGGACTTGATGATTCAAAGAATCAGAGAAGTGATTGCCGATGGAGAGATGGAAAATGAAGCAACTCAAATCGAACTCAAAGATGCGATCAAAATTGAAGCTGACCTTGAAGAGGGAGAAGAGTGTTATGAAACAAT
>JGI24709J26583_10004776_pt1 | contig 10112 bp, 8 predicted proteins | sample BioPla2DNA1_FD_26583 | JGI IMG/M metagenome (IMG submission 26583) | reverse complement strand
AAATGATTTTCTTGCCTGAATATTAAATGCTGAAATGGCATTTTAAAAAACTCTCTTGTGAGAGTATTGGCAGGAGATGGGTTCATGCTTTTACCGTGTCCTACCTCATGAACCTCATTGACTTGTAACAACAATTAGTATAAAATTAAATTACAAAATCACTCTTAATTAAATAGTGAAAAACCAATATCTTTTAATACATTTTGTTTGATAAGCAACACTTATAAACCTATCTTTCCTGCTCTATTACCAGTCAAATTTTCAGTACAACTATAATAATTTATTTCACGTATCAATCTGGGGTTAAGGAGGATGAAAAACTATGAATAATCCGATTACTGCTGTGTGGGAAATCACCATGGGGTGCAACATGCGTTGCAAGCACTGCGGTTCCAGTTGTGAAAACGCTCTAGAAGGAGAGCTTACTACCGAGGAAGCTTTAAAGCTTTGTGATGATTTAGGGGAATTGGGCTTTCAGTGGATAACCCTTTCCGGTGGTGAACCCACAACGAGGAAGGATTGGGATCTGATAGCCAAAAGGCTTAATGAAAATGGAATCATCCCAAACATGATAAGCAACGGATGGCTGATGAGCGAAGAAATCGCTGACCGTGCTGTAAAGGCAGGAATCAACACAATTGCCATCAGTATAGACGGGCTTGAGGAAACCCATGATTTTATTCGCAAGAAAGGCTCCTTTAAGCGTATAATGCATGCTTTCGACATCTTGAAAACCAGAAAGATTCACTGCTCTGTCATCACAACAATAAACAACAGAAATATAGCAGAGCTTCCGCAGCTAAGAGATATTTTAATTGAAAAAGGAGTTCGCGGCTGGCAGCTTCAACTGGGACTTCCCATGGGCAACATGGCTAAAAACAGTGATCTTGTAGCCCAGCCATACCACATTAATGAGGTAATAGACTTTTCCTATCAGACTGTAAAGAATGGTTTCAACATAGATATTCAGCTTGCTGATTGTATCGGGTATTTTAACTTAAAAGAAATAGAAGTAAGAAAAAACAGCTTGGGCAAACGCGGCGGAGATTACAACTGGTCTGGATGCGGTGCCGGCAAATACAGCCTTGGTATCCTGCATAACGGTGATATCTTAGGCTGTACATCGGTCAGAGATAAAAGCTTTATTGAAGGAAACGCCAAAACAACTCCCATCAAGGAAATATGGTCAAACCCCGACAGCTTCAGTTGGAACAGAAAAATGACAAAGGATAAGCTTTCAGGGCTGTGCAAAAAATGTGTTTTCGGAAACCGGTGTCTCGGAGGCTGTTCCAACACAAGGTTGACCATGGAAGGAAGTGTCTATTCCGAAAACAAATACTGTTCATATAATGTTGCCATAAGTACTGCCCGAGAACAGCTGGAGAAAATTGACGACATGGATATAATAATGTCAAAAGCAAGAAAATTTGCTGATAACGGCAATCTGCAGCTAAGCGAAATACTGCTGTCAAAAGCCATTGAAATGGGATGTAACGATATCGGGCTGTTTGAGTTTTACGGCTATGTAAGCTTTATGCTGGGCAACTATCTTGATGCCAAAAAAGCCAATGAAGAAGCACTGAAAATCAATCCGGACAGTGCATATGCAAACAAAGGAATGGGTCTGTCTTTAGGAAGGCTCGGAGAAATAGACAAAGGAGTAGAGTATTTGCGGAAGGCAATTGCTCTGTCCGACGAAAGCTTCACAGACCCCTATTACGATCTGGCAGTTTTGCTTTATGAAAACGGGAGAAACGAAGAAGCACTGAAGGTTCTTGAGGAAGGAAGATCAAAATACAAAAGCTTTGAGTCCGTAAGCAAAGACCTGTATGATATTTTGACAGATGCCTCTTAGGGGTGGGATAATGTTTGATCGATGGTCAAAAAAGTATGTATGCGTGAGGCAATATGACGTAACAGACTGTGGTGCTGCTTGTTTGGCAAGTGTTGCCCGGTATTACGGGCTTAAAATTTCCCTGACAAAAATACGGGAGATGTCCGGTACTGATACCCAAGGTGCAAATGCCTATGGCTTGATTCATGCTGCAAAGCAGTTGGGGTTTTCTGCAAAGGGTTTTAAAGCATCGAAAGAAGACCTTCACACCAGTTTTAAGCTTCCCGCCATAGCAAATGTGATTGTGGATAATAAACTCACACATTTTGTGGTGATTTATTCAATTAAAAATGGCGTGATTATTGCCGCCGACCCTGACAAGGGAATTGTCAAATACGGTATTGAGTTTTTCAACTCGATATGGACTGGCGGTATCATTTTGCTCGAACCCGGTGAAAGCTTTCAAAAAGGAAATCTTACACAAAATATGCTCTTAAAATTCACAGGCTTTCTAAAGCCCTTGAAGGGTTCTCTTTTGAAAATATTTTTTGCCTCTTTAATATATACCGGTCTTGGGATTGCCGGCTCCTTTTATATTAAATTTCTTTTTGACGATATTATAAAATTCGAAAAGCTTCATGATCTTCTGGTTATTTCAATAGGGTTTTCGTCAATGTTCGTATTTCAGATTCTTCTCAATTATTTCAGGAACTATCTTCTCACCAAACTCAGTATCAGCATTGACCGGGCAATAATGATGGAATATTATTCCCATGTTTTGAAGCTTCCCATGAGTTTTTTCGATTCCAGAAAGGTCGGAGAGATAATTTCCAGGTTTCTTGATGCTTCAAAAATACGTCAGGCAATCTCTGGTGCCACCCTTACCATAATGATTGACACAATTATGGCTTTAGCTGGTGGAATTTTGCTATATATGCAAAACTCCTTCCTGTTTTATATATCTTTTATTGTAATTTTGCTTTATGGAATAATTGTTGCCATATTTAACAAACCGATTAAAAACGCCAACAGAATAATAATGGAGGATAACGCAAAGTTAACCTCCGCACTGGTGGAATCCATAAAGGGAATGGAAACCGTCAAATCCTTCCGTGCCGAGGAGCAAACCGAAAGGAGCACAGAAAAGAAACTTGAAGGGCTGATGCAAAGTTCTTTTAAGGAGAGTATGCTTCAAATAAACCTTGCCTCAATCACAGGTTTCGTTGCCGGTCTGGGCGGAATTGTTATACTCTGGGCAGGTGCATACAATGTTATCACCGGAAACATGAGCCCCGGTCAATTGCTCGCATTTAATGCACTTCTTACATACTTTCTCTCACCGGTCAGAAACTTAATTGATCTTCAACCGTTGATTCAAACAGCCGTTGTGGCTTCCAACAGGCTTGGAGAAATACTCGAACTCAAAACGGAAAACGAGTTATGGCAAGAGAGCAACAGCTCCATTACGTCATTAAGGGGGGACATAGAATTTAGAAATGTGGATTTTCGTTACGGAACAAGAAAACCTGTTTTAAAGAACATCAATATGTGCATTCCTCAGGGGAAAAAAACAGCCATTGTAGGAGAAAGCGGTTCCGGAAAAACCACATTGGTAAAGCTTTTAATGAAGTTTTACAGCCCTAGAAAAGGAGAAATTTTAATAAATGGACACAGTTTAAAGGGTATATCCTTGGACTTAATACGAAACAAAATAGCCTTTGTTTCACAGCAGGTTTTTATTTTCAGCGGTACAGTCAAGGAAAACCTTTGTCTGGGCAACGAAAGCATTGATACGAATGAAATGGAAAATGCCTGCAAAATAGCCAATGCCTATGATTTTATTGATGAACTGCCGCAGAAATACGATACCTTTTTACACGAAAACGGTGCAAACCTTTCCGAGGGTCAAAAGCAAAGGCTTGCAATAGCAAGGGCTATACTTAAAAAACCGGACATTTTGATACTCGACGAAGCCACAAGCAATTTGGACAGCATTAGCGAAGGCCATATCAAGAAGGCACTGGATCAGTTTGGAGCCGATACCACCGTTATTATAATAGCTCACAGGTTAAGTACGGTTATAGACTGTGACCATATATATGTTCTCGAAAAGGGTGAGGTTGCAGAAGCCGGTTCCCATGAAGAACTTATAAGCAAAGAAGGGTGCTATTATAAAATGTGGCAGCACGTGTGAAATACCCTGATACATAAATAAGAACTATCTCTTCTCAAAAAATATAACGCTTTACTGTCGAGAAGCTTCGATTTTAGGCTTAAACTTTTTTGAGGAGAATAGTATATGAAATTAATTGTAAAGGAGGTGGAATCATGTCGGATAAAGAAAAATTAAGTATTGGCAAGGAATTGACAGATGAAGAGCTTATGGAAATGACAGGAGGATCCAGTTTTCGTATTGCATGCCAGAAAAATTACTCATTCAAACCTTCACTACCTGGAGAAGTCGTCTTGAAGTATGGTGTCAAACCGAATCCACAACCATTATACGGTATCGATCCCATAGCACAACCATTATACGGTATTGACCCCATAGCAGAACCACTATACGGAGTAGAACCTATAATGCGGCCACTATACGGAATAGAGCCTGGTAAATAATTTTATTTGATTTTTAGGGGGCATGGTCATCAGACTGTGCCTTTTCCTTATAATAAAGGTAAAGAAAGAACTAATGCACTTTCTTGTACAATTAATATTGTATTAAATCAATGACCTAGTCAATAAAAAATGAACCGACGAAAGAACGCCGATCCATTTTAAGGAAATCTACTGTAATGTAGGAACTTGATTACCAAATATAAATTTGATAACAAAAGTAAAATTCCACAAATACCCCCCATTTATAAAATGCGTCGATCTATGTTTTTTTAGTTGGTCACACTATAGTTTTCTGAACCATATTGTATTAAACCAATAACCTAAGCAAAACAAAGGTTCATGGACATCAAGCCCATTCGCTTTTTGGTCATTTCACTTCGTGAAATCCCACTAATTAAAAGTCAGCAGAAATCCTTCATCGTTCCTGCTGACTCATTAAATAAGCCACTTAATATTACATTTTAGTTGTTGTATAAGTAGCCTTTGAAGTTATGTTTATTGGTAATTCTATCGTCTGACTTTCGCCACCATCCATTGCCGGCATCACAAGGCTCATCTTTCCTGTAACCTCCTGATTTAATTCTCCTTCAGATAATAATCCGTTATTAATATTAACTTTTATGTTTCCTGTCATTTTACCGCTTAAATCAGCAAGCATTTCCACTCCCATGTAATTAATGGATTTGCCATCGTCCACCTCAAAATCGGATTTTACAGAAATATGAGCAATCTTTTCCTCAATCTTTTCAAGAGTGTAAGTGGCCTCCATATTTAAATTCACAATAGACTTAAAACTATTTTCAATAGTCCAGCTGTCACCCACTTTAATATTCTCGGTTTCAGGGAAAACTCTGGTTGACTGTTCAATGCTTGATTTTAAAGCATCCTCTCCAAAACTTTCTCTCAAGCTTGCTTTCATCTGTTCCATAAGTGCTTGAGTACTTTCATCTTCATCTATACCCATGGAGTCTAACATTGAACCTAAGAACTCATCAATCCCGCTAATTTCCTTAACCTCGCCAAATTTAGTCATTTTAACTAAAAAGCCCTTACCTATAATGCTATTGTACAGTTTTGAAACAGGATCATCAGCATCAGCATTTTTAGAGTCAAAGGTTTCCTTGTTGCCGTTTTCTTCGGTTTCAATGCTTAGGGCATCATATTTATAGTTCATTGTCAGATTCCCCTCAGAATCCACATCGTCAACTGCAATAATAAAGTCAGTGACCATATTTTGAGTACTTGTACCTGTTTCATCCCCGTATTCCATATTGGTGGTTTGATTAACTACTATGTGGCACTTATAGCTATCGCCGGTCTTGGCATTAATAAATAGAGCAAGTTTACTGTTACAGGCACTCAATGAAAATACCAATAATGTTACCATCAAGAAAGTTAGAATTCTTTTTGACCTCAAAACATCATCTCCCAAAAAAATATTAGGTTTTTATTATATATCATTAACAAAAAAAGTCAAGATGTAAAAAAAAAGCAAGTACACTGATATTTAGAATATACATTTCAGTTTTGGTATTTGCACTCATTCCCGATCCAATGACTATGCCTGAGATAATTATACTAACGACTAACAAAACTATGCTGAAAGACATTCGTTAAAAATCTTATTCAAACTTTTTTCAATGCATTCAATGCCTTTTACTTCAAGCGGCATAGAATAGTCATCCTCATCCATTTTTCGCAAGTAATTAAGCAAAAAGAGGGAATATCTTTGAATTTGATTTATAAGTGATGTTACAAGTTTTCTGGCGATAATTCCACGGTCAATTCCCTCTCTTTTTTTGCTATTTACTATTATTACAATAAGTTGATCGGAGTGCGAAAAAACGCGAAGAAAAATATGTGGTTTTTTGTCGTAATTAATTATTTATTGCGGTATGTATTTACATATCTTTTGTTATATTGTAGAATTCCAGTTATAGAAATAAAGCGAGTGTTGTTTTTGGTTTGCATTGCTAAACATTATTTCAAGGGGGTTTTCTGTGAAAAAAGTTTTGCTTATTGGTTTGTCAACACTTTTGTTATTAGTTGTGACTGCATTCATATTATTATCTGGAAACAATCATAATAAAGGCGTAAGAAAAGCAAAATATTACTTAAGAGGAAATGTTACAAAAGGTTATATTGAAGTAGTAGATTTCAATAATTTGAAATTTGGCAATTTTACGTCCGATGAAATTGCAAATAAAGTAGTATCTTATTATTTCAGAAGTATTGAATTTTCAGAAGAGGATTTAAAGCAAATTGGCGAAAGGTATTTAAACGGAATTGAATACAGCTATACAGATAACAACCTATCAATTCAGACCATCGAATCGTTTGGACATTGGGCTAGACTTATTTACTATCCAAAAGAGGAAACTATTAGCTTTATGAATCAAGATTATATTGCGGTAGATTAGGCGGGGTTAATGTGATAAAAGCAGATTCGTTAACAAAAATATATTATAGCAGTAATAACTCTTTTACTGCATTAAAAGAAATCAGCTTTTCTATAAAAAAAGGTGAGTTTTTGGCAATTGTGGGAAGGTCGGGAAGTGGAAAATCAACGCTTTTGAATATTCTGGGAACTCTTGACAAACCCACTTTTGGAAGCGTCACAGTAAATAATAAAAGATTGGACTGTTTGACAAAAAAACAATTAGACCAATACAGGAACAAAGAGATTGGATTTGTTTTTCAATCTTTTCATTTAGAACCTTCATATTCTGTTTATAAAAATGTAGAAATCCCTCTTCTGATTGCAAACATCCCTGCAAAAGAGCGAAAAGAAAAGATTCTAAATGCTCTTTTTAAAGTGGATATGCTCGGAAAAGAAAAAAACTATGCTGCACAATTATCTGGAGAGGAAAAACAGAGGGTTTGTATTGCCCGTGCCTTGGTCAATTCACCAAGTATTATATTGGCTGATGAACCTTGTGGCAACTTGGATTCGGTTAATGGTAAAGTTGTTATGGAATTATTAAAAAAGCTGGCTCAAGAAGGCAAAACTGTTGTTTTGGTTACCCACAACATGGAAGATGCCAAAATGGCAGATCGAATTATTACTTTGAAGGACGGTCAGGTGATTTCAGATAAGACTCTATAATATTTTGTCCCTTATTAAGCAAGAATTTAAAATAAATATAAAATACTTAATATTTGCCTTCTTGCTTTTAACCGCAATTTTCTCAGTTGCGTTATTGACCGTTTCCCTGTCAATATCTATACCGAATATGATTTACAAAAGAGCGGATGAAGTTTTCTCGAAGGAAGATATCCGCCTGAATTTAAGCAATATAAAGTATGCCCACCTAAATAAAATATTAGAGAAAAATGTTTATAATGTGCATATAGAGTATGATGCAGAAAATATTATTATGAGAGGTGCTGTACTAAGTACGGGTCACGGCAATGTATCCGTTGATAAGAGGGGAAGTGTGGTATTCTTTCAAGACAACAATTATATTTTGGAAAGTAATCTTGAAGACGGATTTATTTTAGAGGGTGGAAATTGGAGTTTTAAAGACAATACAAAAGACAGTAAAGGTAATTACTTTATATGGATAAGTCGAAAAACTTCTCAAGAGCTGGAAATTACTATCGGGGACAAAATTCTGTTTTCTTCCGAAAATATTAAAGAACCCTTCACTTTCTTCGTAAAAGGTATTTTTGCCGACGATGTTGTTTCCGGTGATTTTTTACTTCCCTTCGAATGTGGGGAGGAAATGCTGAAAATAACCGAATATAACAACAGATGCTCCGGGGCACTTACCCTTAAGTATTTCGATGAGTACTTGAAAATAAAAAAGGAATTAGAAAATATGGGTATGTATGTTTATCCAATAAAGCAGCTGGAAGAACTGTTGTTTTCTAAAAGTTTAATACAGGGAACGCTTTATGTAATTTCTTTATTACTGCTTTTGGCGGTCATAGGTATTATGTGTAATATATTGCGGATGATAATCCAATCCAGAATCAAATTAATCGGGATATTGAGGGCTATGGGTATGTCTATAAACAGCATAACCCTTTTGTATATGTCAGTTTTTGAGGTTGTTATAATTTCCTCAGTTTTGTTTGGCAGTATCATAGGATATATATTTAACAACTACTCTTCAAATTTATTGACAACACTTTTCCCGGAAGATGTGGGCGGTTATCTGTATGAGGTTAAATCCATCCTCATAACTTTGATCCTATCGAACATATTGTTGTTAATACCCTGGAGGGTAATGATAAACGAAATTGACAAATTAAGTGTGGTTCAAATTGTAAACAGCGAAAACTAATGTGAGGGGAATATTGAGTGAGTATAAAAGAGTGCATAAAACTGGCATCATATAATATCATTAGAAAAAAAGCGGTATCGTTTCAAATAGCAATATCGTTTTTAATTGTAAGTTTTATTGGAATTTGCTCTTTTTCGTATATATTATTTCTTAATTCTGAAATTTCTGCTCTTTATGAAAAAGAAATTTCCGGATGTTATATTAGGATACCGACAGAACAGTTATCCGGTAAAAAGGAAACATTTTTGAAGGATGAATTGTCCAATATTGAAGGTATTTTAGATATTACTGTGTTTAGTGAAGTTTCACCAGAGGAACTCATAGATTTTATTCCCGAAACGGATGAATACGCTTTTTTATTTGAATTTACAAAATTAATGGCAGAGGACAAGGAATATAGTCCGAATAAGAATTCCATACACGACAGGATAATTGGCCAGTACATCAGCATCGATAAATATTCTAAAAGTTATCGTTCGGTTTCAAACAACGAAATTCAAGAGCTTATTAATACAATAAAAAGTAAGAATGCTTTCCTCTTTGGAAAAGAGTTTGATGATGAAAATCAAGTTATTTTATCGGAGATACTGCTAAACAAATACGGTCTTTTAAAAGAAGACATGGAACAAATGATAGGTTCTAAAATTAGTATGCTGATTTATGACGTAGAAGGAAACAACCCTTTATATCTATTTAAGGATTATTACCTGGTGGGAATAATGTCATCAGAATTTTTCAAAATAAAATCAAGAATTGATTCGTCCCATATTTTAATCAGCTCATCCAAGTCCTTTAATTTATCGGACTATGACGAAATCATTATCAACGTCAAGGGATTCAGTAATGTTAAAAATGTACATGACAAGCTTCAATCAATTTTAGGAATTGAAGGAGAGTACAGTAGTACCTGCGAGTTTTATATGTATTTAAATAAAATTAATCTGGTTCTAAAAAGTATATTTGCTTTAGCTTCTTTTATTATCTGCTTCGCTATAATTATGAATGTGGTTATTCTTACATATTTTAACGTGAGCAAGAAAAAAAATTATTTGGGTATGCTCAAGGCAATGGGGTTATGTTCTGGGAAAATAACATTCATTGTATTTTCTGAGTTGTTTATTATTGGCGTTGTAAGTACATTCTTTGCAAGTTTACTCGCAGCAATATTTACAAAAACGTCCCTGGGGGTATTGGGAAAAATGCTTTATATAGAAGTAATTTTCAACCCGAACATAATTATTCAAAGCATCATGAGTACCGTTACATTGCTTCTGCATATTTCGGGTACATCCGGGCTCTTCCGCAAATTTGGTTGAATTAACCTCTAAAATGTAGTATAATGTTACTTATAAAATAATAGTTTCAGGGGTATA
>JGI24709J26583_10004775_pt1 | contig 10112 bp, 5 predicted proteins | sample BioPla2DNA1_FD_26583 | JGI IMG/M metagenome (IMG submission 26583) | reverse complement strand
CACCCAAATTACAGCTATAATGATAAAATTAGCTGTCACTCATTATGATTATAACGGAATCACCGGTTATACTTACTGGAAATTCAGTTCACTGTTCAAAGGGGGTCTTCAATTTTCCATATTTTGAAGTGCTCTCAGCCGTTGACACTTCATCTCTTATAAACTGGGCAAAATCTACTCGTCCTCATCATCACATTTACGATATTTTTTAGTATTATACCAGACATATCTTGTATATGTAAAGAAATTTTTTCCAGAAACCATTTCCTTTTTAGTTTTTAATTTGAACAGTTTTGAAAAGATGGTTTTTCACGATTTAGAAACATTTGCAGGTAGACATGCAAATAGGAATTAAAAACGGCTTAATTTTGATGCGCTTAAACACATACTTCATGAAAAGATTGCCGGTATTGAGCATCAAAAAAAATTTCTATGTATTGCATCTGTGAGTTCCTATATTGGGGTGTGGGCGAAGCCCACGTCAGACTTTTACAAATCAAACCTGTGTGCTAAAGGAAGGAAAATAGCTAAGATTCCCAAAATCATAGTTTGGTGCTTCAGCCATGTTTTCTTTCCAACTCTTTTTCAAAATGATATAATTAAGGCAGTAACTACGAAAAAACAAGGAATAACGGGAATAGTAAGGTGCCATATGGACAAAGTCATAGACTTACTTAATCTGTTCGTGAATCAGATGAAAGAAAAACAGAGAAATCGGTTTAGTATTGAGGATGCCGAAAAATTTGTGATTAAAAAAATTGGAGGGCAAAGCACTTATGCACGAACCGGAGGCTACCATTGTTTTTACAGTGGCATAAAATCACTGACGGAAAGCGAAGTGATTGCGCCGGTGATGTCATCTGGTTTTAATGGAATAAACCCTGCCTTACACTCCCGTTGGAGGTTAGTGAGTGAATCACAACAGCAATGGGATACGGCCTTTATGATGCAGCTTTCCGACAGGCTGGATATGTCGGGATATATCAGAAATCCAAAATGGCATACACCAAAAGAAAAACAATATATCTTAAGCATTTATGAGTTTCTAAAAAGTGTGGGGAAAAGAGAATATTCAAGCTGTGAGGAAAGGTGTCTTGAGCTGTTCGGGAACGAGAAGTTTTTACAAACCGAAGATAAAAAGGTTATCAGCCGATTGAATTTAACCTATGATCAACTGAAGATGATAAAGTACGGACAAATGTTTACATATTGGATTCGTAAAAGAGAAAAAACCCGAAAGGTTCTTATCCTTGAAAATCATTCAACCTTTTTTTCTATCAAACGCTGGACAGAAAAGGGAGGGACCGTTTTTGGATTGGAGCCTGATTTGATTATCTTTGGAGATGGGAAACATATCGTAAAAAGCCTTTCCTTTTTAGATGAAATTGCAATGGCAAAGGAGTGCGTGATAAAATATTTCGGAGATATAGATCCGGAAGGTTTTCTTATCTATAATTCTTTAAAGAAAAGGTATTCTGAACTGGATATCGGCTTGTTTTTCCCGGCCTATCAGTTTTTGCTTGATACGGGAAAGAGCTATGACATAGGCCATAGCCAACAGAATATGAATCCAAAAGTGCTGGAAGATATCACACGGGAATTTATGCAGTTAAAACCTGAATATGCCGGGAAAATTAAGGATTTATGGAACGCTGAAAAAAGAATTCCGCAGGAATTTTTAACATATGAAACATTGAAAGACTTGGTGAATAATGGAACAGGCAAGTAAAGGTTTTTTTGAAAGGATGAAGAAAATTCAGGCCATCCGAATGCTGGGAACAGGGTTGGATGCCGGGGAAATGCAAGAGATTGTGCATGAAATCTGTTTTCTTTTGTTATTAAAAATTTTTCGCCGTGAAATAACAGAAAACCCTGACAGAACCAGAGCCGATCTGGTGTTTTTAACCATGGAAGCCATGCGTGAATTAAACCTAAAGCCCGATAGAGTAATAGCTGAGAGGATCACCGACGGTGTTCTATGGTATAGAGAGCCATCAAGGCAGGAACCCTTTCGAACGCGTATTTTCAACGAAGACACAGAAGAGCATGAGGAATATAAGTTTAAATACCTGAAAGAAGACCGTGAGCTTTCCCAGTGGGACAAGGGAGGTTCCACTGTCTACATGCTTACCGAAATTGCACAGGAAATTATATTTATAACCCGGGAAATACTGGAGGAATTTGGCTTTGATATAGAACAATTTTACACCCTTCAGCTCATTAAATCCGGCAACTTTCATAAAGCCGAAAGCAGTGTTGATAACTTGATTGCCAGAGTGAGAACCCTGATACGCAGAGAGCGGGATTACAAAGATGACGTGATTCGCAATCCACAGGTTATATTTTTTGACAAGCGAAGAAACCGAAAAAAAAGTGAAGAGGAAATCAAAATACAGTTTGATGAAGAGCAAAAGGTGTTTCAGGATATGTTTTCATGGAAGAAAAGGGTGGAGTCTTTCCCCGAGGAACAGCGTTTAGAAGCCGAATCGGTGTTTGAAAACTTAGAACGTGCGCGCATGCTGCATAACGAGCTTGCAAAGCTGGTTGTTGAAAATATGGCTTTGGAATTAAAAGTCCGGGTGGAATATCCTGAAAGCTTTTGGAGGACAAGCACGCTTTCTTTCAAAAAAGATATCTGGCAAAATACGGTCATTAAATATGGATTAGACAGCTTTGACCTGTTGGAGAATTTACTGAACCCGTTTTTTTCCGCTGATGTGGAATTTATTTATCCGTTGGATTGGGCATGGGAAGAACAAACCATCAAAGGCGAGAACAGCATCATAACTGAAGAGGAAAAACCAGAGGATGAAGAGGAGCTAAGCTGGGAAGAAAAGGGTGTTGACTGGGAGCAGCTTACCATCTTGTATACACCAATTTTCCAGGCATTATTGAAAGAAGGTCAATTTCACATTGCTTCATTGAATTCTCTGGAAATAGAGCAGAGGCAGGTTTGGATGGAGCAGAAAGAAAATATTGATATGCTGATGATGCTTGCCATTACCAATGTAACCCTGACAACGGCTTACAATATGGCAGAAAATGTGGATGAGCGTTTGGAGCTATTCAGAAGGCTCTGCGAGAAAAATAAGGGACTAGAAGAACTTGAGGGTAAAACAATAACGTCCTATATAGAGCCGCATGAAGAGTGGCTCGTATGGGATGAAGTCACAATATCACCTTATGTAATCCGGGTTGAATAGGAGAGAATAAAATGTATGGTTCTGAAGAAATACAAAGGGGAGCACAGGTCTTCTTTGCATTATTGAAAAACAAAATTCTGCCGTCCACCGATTCCATGGCACAGGAGTATTATAACAGCGTTGAGGTCAGGGAAATCGTAAAGGATATGGCTGTGGAAGGGGGGCTTAGGGTTTTTGAAACCCGGGAAAATGTACATATGGTTACAAGCCCCTATGGAAGCATGTTTGCAAACTCCTATACACAGATGAAGGACAAGTATAAAGCCCTGGAAAGGAAAAGATATTTCTATCTGGCCAACACCATTATTTGTATTTATCTGGCGGAAGTGGATATGGAAAGCTATATCCGCATTCGTTGGGAAGAGCAAGGTGTTTCGTACGCAAAGTTAGAGGATATTGTTACGAAAACTCTGGAATCCTGGACGAAAAGACAAAGTGAGAGCCAGGAGTTTACAGAGGACTGGGGAATTGCCCTTGATCAGATTTATGATTTATGGGTGAATGAATTTTCTCTGTACAAGGAAAATCAGACCTCCGGCAGGATTGATGTTGTTAATACCAAAGGAACCCGGTATTCCTTTATCCATGAAGCCTTAAAACCGCTGGTGGATCAAGATCTTATCTATGACAATACACGTGATCTTAAAATTATTCCGAAGAATGAATTGTATGAACGTCTGGACTACTTATATCACAGCCAGGAGCGTTATATGCAAATAAAGGATATGATACGTAAAATTCGGGAGGAAGAGGCCGATGCCAAAGTTGAATAAAGTCCGGATAACCGGAGTAAGATATGATAATTTCAGAAAGGGATACGAGGATACACTCATCGATTTTACGCAGAATGATGAGCCGGATCATACGCTGATTACGCTGGTGAATCAGGGTGGAAAAGGGGTTTTAATGCAGCTTCTGTCCCAGATTACCATGCCGGATACAAGATGGGGAAAAGAATCCGGAAACCGTATTATCAGTATGTTTTATGATCGATACCGCAATTTTAAGCCGTATACATTCCATATCATTATAGAATGGAAACTGGATACGAGTCCTGAAAAATGGCTCTTAACAGGGATATGTGTTACTGCCGTGAAGCGCAATTCGGCAGATGAGCTGGAAGAAAAAACAGGGCTTAATTATTTTCATTATACCGTGGAGCATGATAACTCCGGTTTCTTTTCAATTGAGCAAATACCCGTATATGATACAAAAAACAATTGTCCTGCTTCTTTCGATATATTTGAAAACTATATTGATAACAACAGTAAGTATATCGTTAAGTATTCAATGTCCCAAACCAGAAGGCTCAATTCAAACTACTATGAATATTTGAAAAGCAGAGGAATTTATCGTGCGGAATGGGAGATGATGAAGACCATTAATCGGGATGAAGGCGGCGTCCGTAATTATTTTTCAAAGGCAACCGATAATAAGTCGGTTATTGACAAAATGTTGATCCAATCGATCACTCAAAACATGAGTAATTATAATGAAAATGCGGGTGAGAGTCTGAAAGAAATGTTTATCAGTAATCTTTCAATTACGAAGGATTTGCCGAGATTGATTGAGAGAGAAAATGATTATAAAGAGCTTCTGATGCTGATTACTCCGCTTTTGGATACTGCTGAATCAGGATTGACAGCCGCAACGGCAATTGATAGGCATATCCGTGAAGGAAACCTGATACTGGCTTCCCTGTATAATATGCTGGATAGTGCTAAAGATCAGGAAAATGGATGGATAGAAAAAAAGAATGAAACACAGAAAGAACTTGAGGAATTATATTTTCAGCGTGATAATATCGAATATGCGCATGCCCGAAGAACAAAGATAGAAAGGCAAAGAGAGCTGGAAAAGCTGGAACAGACCTTTGCTGGGTTAGAAAGCGATTTGGCTGGGTATGAAACAAAAGAAAAAGAGATAAAGACCGATATGATATTAACAAAACGTGGGAAAGAAATTGAGCAAAGAGATTCAATCAGGCAGCAAAAGCAAGTTTTAATTGATAGTCTGGGTATCCGGAATGTGCAGGAAGAGATCAAGCGATTGGAGGATATCATTTTATCAAAATGGGATAAAAGCCAATGTTTTTTTGAAAGGATTTCGGCAGAACATTTTGCATATCAAAGCAAGCTGCAAAAAAATACAAAGGAATTTTCAGATAATAAAAAAAGCTTTCAAAAAAGATTGGACCCCATTCTCCTTGATTTGGGCATCTTTAGAGAAAGGGTAAAAAATCATCAGGAAGCTTTTAATGAGCTTTCGGGAATGTTTGACTTTTTCCGCTTAGCCGTACCGGAGTATTTGCTTGACGAAATAAAAGATGAACTGGAAAAATTAAAAGAAAGTAAAGAAAAAGCAGAGGAACGGATTCATAGCAATGAAGAGGAAAAAAAAGCAGCAGAAAGAAACCAATACGAAATCCGGCTTGAATTGGATCACGCTAAAAAGGAAGTAAAAGAGCTGGAAGGGGAATTCCATCGTGCAAAGGACGCGGAAAATGCGATTAAACAAAATATTTGTGAGGCAATCGGTGTTGACGCTGCAACGGTTGAATATACCCACCGATGGGCAGAAAGTCAAAAACCGGTTCTAAAAGCATTATCCCAGCAAGAGCAAAAACGGCTGGATGAATTAAAAACACAGGCTTTATCGATTCAAATGGATCTGGGCATTAATCAGAATGAATATTGGATTCCAAACAAAGACATTCAGACCGTGAAAGAAGCATTCTTAAAAGCCGGCGTTCGTGCGGCGATGACGGGAACCGAATTTATTAACAGTTTAGAAAGCACGGCGCTTAAAAGTAAACTCATTTCTCAAAACCCTTTACTTGTGTATGGAATCCTTCTGCCTTCCGAAAAAGAGTGGTCGCTTATTCAAAAAAATATGGACAGGACCGTATTTTTAAGATCCGGCGTTCCTGTTTTTATTCGTTCGGATATAGAGGGAACCACAGTGAATAGTGTTGAGAATGCCGCATTAGAGCTTGCCGCAGATCATAACACATACTTGAATTGGCTGAATACTCTGAAAGACAAAACATCGGGTTTTCAGGATGCTATTAAAACAGTTGAGGTAAAAAAGGAGCAGTTCCTTGGACTTTGCCATAAAATTGATGCTTTTGTGCAGAATAAGGAATCAAATGGGATATGGGAAAATATCCGGCAATTAAATACTCAGGCGGGAAAGCACCGGAAAAGCTTGGAGAATATCGAAATACAGCTAAGAAAACTGCAGACTTTGATGGAAGCAGACAATAGTCTGCTGGATGAAACAAAAATGGCAATTTTAAAAACAGCCAGGGACGTTGAAAAGCTCTCGGCTTATGTGGAAGAAGAAAACAAAATCAAAGCATTGAAGCCTGAGATAGACAAAAAAGAAAAGATCAGGACAGACATTGAAAACGAAATTCAAGTGATTGAGGGAAAAATACATAAAGCAAACGAACTTGCACTGAATGATGAAAAATCCTTTACCTCGTGGAAGACAGAACTTCAGCTAAAAATGAGGAATGTAAGAGCGGTTATTGCAGATGCATTTATTACTTATGAAATAAAGCCGGAGTCTTCTTGTAGCAAGCCGCCTGAATATAGCCTGGATGACCCTGAGAATATATTTATGGATCTGCAAAAAAGAGAGGATTTAAATCGGGAAGTCGAGCAAAAAAATGCCCGGATTCTTGTTTATGATGAAAAAATCCGAAATCTTGATGAAAAAATAAGAGAATTTGAAGATACGCTTGAAAAGCTTACGGTTGCATGGAGGGAGAAAAAAACAAAAGGTGAGAGTTTACAGTCCCTCCAGCAATCGTTGGATGAAGTATCAACCAAAATAAAAGAGACACAAAACAGGCGGCATGATCTGGATAGAAAAATGAGCACGATTCAAGGAGAACTCAATGCACTTGAAAAATCAATTTCAGGTCTGCGCACAAAAATCAGAGTCAGTCATAATAAAACACCGGAGCCTTGGGATGAAATCGACTTACAGCATAAAGAATATGAAATAGGAAGAAACCTTATAGCTGCACAGAAAAAATTAAAATCCTATGAAGATTTCATTGAAAAGATCGGCAAAAAGATAAACCGGATTAAACTGTCTTTAACCGGCTTAAAATTTTATGAAGAACTGGATGCGGCAAGAGGCCATGTAGAGGATAGTATTATAGCACGGCTGGAGAATGAGGCAACCCAGATAGTTGACATATGGCAGAATGAGTTCAAAAGCTTAAAGCGTCGACTGACCGATGCTGAAAGCAAAATGAGAAGAGAATTGGAGACCTTCCAGAGGGAAATTCAAGAGCGATTGAAGGAAAAAATCTTATTTGAGAAACTGAATACGGAATTACAAAGCATTCGTGCCGATCATTTTAAAGGAAATCTTGAATCCTTTACGAGCATGAAGGAACACTTTCAAAGAGAGATGGAAACAACCTCATCGGATAAGGCAAAAGCAGAGCAGGTTCGGGAACAATGGGCTCAAAGGGCTTCCAAACATATCATACGTATTATTGAACTCATGAAAGAAATGGTCCGCGGGATGGTTTACATCAATCAAAATAACTATACTTTTCCGCTTATTAAGCTAAAGGGTGAGGAATTGATGCCGTCTGCCGAAGATGAAGTTATCGTGCTGTTAAAAGAACATTTTGTTCAGTCCATAAACGAAATTATCAATAAAAAAATATCCATAGAGGATATCGATGACAGTACTTTGGAAAATCTAATGGGGGATCAGGCATTATTCTCCAAGGCGGTGCGCGGAAGATATCCTTTATTGCTGGTTTATAAGATGACGGAAAAAAATGAGTTCCAGTATGCCAAGCCCCATGATTACTACTATGCTTCCTGGGAAGCATTGAATCGCGGAGAGGAAGGATCAGCCGAAGGAAGCGGTGGACAGAAGCTGGCAATCAGTACGTTTATGATGATGATGTTAGTGAATTATAAAAAACGTACCATAGGAAGCAATAATCCGTGGACTGTATTGATGATGGACAATCCATTCGGGCAGGCATCGGCAAAGCATATACTGGATCCGATTTTCGAAATTGCCAGCAGTTTGAATTTTCAGCTCGTTGCATTTGCTCCGCCGGAAATTATTAAAATTGAAATCAGTAAACGTTTCCCTGTTTTTTGGGAACTGCGGATTGAAGAGATTGAAAATAATTATTCCAGCATGATTACCAGCCGCCTTATCCACGGTGGAAGAAAAATCCTGGGCAGTGTCAGGTGAGGGAAGCAGGGGGGAAGCAGGGGGACGGTTCGGGGAAGCAGGGGGACGGTTCGTGCGCCACGAAGGGCGTGCCATATAGCGGGTGGGAATCCCGCTGAGAAAGATTTAGCAAATCACTCATAGCGAGTCTTGGACATCATCAGGTAACTGGCGATGTTAAGCGTAGACAGCAAGGTAGTAGGCCGAAAGCGAAAGTTGAAGGGATAGAGCCCCGAAATCCCAATCGGGAAGGTTCATGCTGTGAACCGAGCAGAAAACAACACCAACATATTCGTTAAGCGAGAGTATGTTGGCTTCCCCGGGGTCAGTGACCTTGGCATGCTACACAGGGTTATGGTACGTCAACGTGGGAGACCCTAAAGCTCTTTACACAGAGGAAGTAAAACCAACAAGCGATAAGAAAGTGAGGCGGTTGAATGCGATAGGGAGTCAGATCACGGCATAGTACTGATGAAACAGGGTAATGCCTGCAGAGGGAAGGCTGTGACACAACATTGACCGAGAAAGAGAAACACATACTACACTAACGGAGGTAGACCGGTGTGGAAACGAAACTAACAAGGATAGCAAAGGCAGCGAAAATGCGACCCAATGAGAAGTTTACATCACTGATACACGTTATCAATGAAGAAATGCTTAAGGAATGCCATAAGGAGATGCAAAACGGAAAGGCACCCGGGGTGCCTTGTAGCAGTAAAAAAGATGTCGTAGTCCTCTGGTACCCCCTTGGCGGGGAGGGATATTTCAGAAACAGACGCCTGGACAGACCATTTTTTTCGTAAATTTGGCGTCTGGATTTGCGTTACAGTTCAAGTGAATTGTAAGCAATAAAACCCTCAAAAATGTGTTCACATCTTGAAGGCTTTATTCGGTACAATTCCTCATTTTGCAATATGCTGTTTATATATTGCTTGGCTCAAACCGGCAAAATCACATTTGCTGGCGCCGAGACTTTCGACACGATATAAGCTGATCGTTTTCTGATTGTCTGTTTTTCTGTTAAGTACATCCGTGGATAATACATAAAATTCCCATTGGTCAAGGTCAAGCGGATTGAGCGTTTCCTGCTCCTTATGCTTGAGAACGCAAAAGACATAAGTATCAGCTTGCCTTTGGGCTCCCCCAAAAATCTGTCCGATAAAAACTTCCGTATTCAGTTTTATACAAAATCAGGCCTTGGGCATCTATGTCGAACTCGGCTATCCCGTTGCGTATGCAACCGCCGTCACAATCAAGAGGAAATGCCCATAGTTCACCATTTGTAAGATAAGCCTTGCCTTTTTGTGTATGTTCTTTAATCAGAAAAGCATTCTTGATAATAACAGCACGTTCTTCTTCTGTGCATGTTTTAATGTAATGCTCTCCAAAGAATACCCCTTCAAGTTATGGCACATAATTTATTGCAATGGAATATCCGTCAGTTTCAATGTTTATGTCAGTGAACGCCCATAGGTGGTTGCCAAAATGCTTTCTCGCAGTTTCTAACTCAAAGTAACGCAATAATCGTTTGAAAACACGTCTATATTCAGCTTCTAGATAGGAACTAGATAGGACTAGATCTAGATAGCTAGATAGGACTAGATAGGAAATTGCTTTTCTATATCTAAACTATAGCATCACATTTTTACCAAGTCAACAGCCTTCTAATTAGCATAATTAACAATATAT
>JGI24709J26583_10004773_pt1 | contig 10117 bp, 8 predicted proteins | sample BioPla2DNA1_FD_26583 | JGI IMG/M metagenome (IMG submission 26583) | reverse complement strand
CCCGACACTGAATCATGGCTCGTCATGTTTCAGGGAAAATACCAGCCTCAGTACTGGATCATCCTCCTTGTAAAGAAGAACGCCACACTGGAGGCGATAGACTCTGAACTCAGGTATATCTGGCTTGAGTGTTGCGGACACCTCTCTGCTTTCACGATATACGGTGAAGATTACACATCCTTCCCCGACGACGAGTTAGGAGGGAAGAGTATGAACTCCCGCATCGGGAAACTCTTCTCGGTAGGTCTTGAGGGTGAGTATATCTACGATTATGGCGACTCCACATACCTCACCTTCAAGGTGCTCGATCTCGTCCCGTTCAGCCCGAAAGGGAAAAAGAGTGTGGAAGTCGTCGCCCGGAACGATCCACCCGAGATCCTCTGCTCTGTCTGTGGAGAGCCGGCAACCCAGATCTGCCTCGAATGCCTCTACGAAAATGGTGTAGAAGAGCCCTTCTTCTGTGACGCCTGCTTCGAGAAGCACGAGTGCGATGAAGAGATGTCGCTTCCCGTCGTAAACTCACCACGGATGGGCCAGTGCGCGTATATGGGGTGAGGCAGGACCACTCCAGTTCATCGGCAGGTTGCCTGCGCGATGAACACCACAACCCCCGGTTCAGAGTGAGCGTGGTCAAACCCCTGGATCAGAACAGGCGTGATCAACCCTCCGGATCAGAACCAGCACGATCCAGGTCAGGGGTAACGGGAGATGAACCGCTGGCGATCCCGGTCATCTCCCGCTATGCCATCACCCATTTCATACCCGGGCAGGCCGGCGTGGTTTGCGATTCTCTACCGTTCATCCGCATCTCTCATTCACGTCCCAGACCATCATCGCTGTGGTGGCTACTGTCTTTGAGGTGTACTTCCCGTCTTTTGCACGCGCGCGGAGATACTCCCGCATGCGGTCCTTCATCGCCTCATCGATATCCTTTGTCGAACTGAAGAAACCAGAGATCCTCTCCACCGTATCATCAACGGTCTCTTCAGCCACCCACTCCTCCTGACTGATCTTTACTGTCGGCCGGTATCCTTTCAGGTAGAGGTCTATCAGAGGGAAGGAGAGCCCATGTGAGCTCATGGGAAACTCCTCATCGAAGAGAAGTCTGTAGAGTTCATAGAAGGCGGGATCCCACTTCCGGTTGACCCATCCCCTGTAGTAGCATATCCCCCTTGCCGCCTCCTGCATGAGACCGAACGTCTCAGGGCACCTGACCGCCGGCGTCATAGACGCAATAACGAGATCGAACTGCCCCCGGAGTCCCTCTGCATCGAGGTCGATCTCATCCCATGAGACCTGGAGTGTGCGCGCGATGGAGACCCCTTCCCGGGCTGCACGTTCTTTGAGTTGCTTCAGCATCTTCTCTGAGAAATCAACGGCCGTCACTCTTGCTCCTCTCCGGGCAAGGGGGATAGCAAGAGAGCCCGTCCCCGCACCTATATCAAGCACCTCAGCGCCTGCAAGGTCGAGGCCGGTAGATTCGATCAGGTCGAGCGTTGCATTCAACCGCCGATCCTCCCGGTCATCCGGGTCGTCNCCTGAAAGCCGGCCTGCCATCCTGTTCCAGAATGCAGGATGCATCGGTCCTTTATCCTTCCTCCTCAGTTGTGTCGCCTGTTCCCAGTACTCTCTCCAGTATACGCTGTTCTCGTCTGTAGTGATATCAGCCATTACATCGCACCTCTCGTGCTACATCTACGATCAAATAGCTTACGAGTTTCAGGTACGATGCCCTGAGACATTATCCCTTCTGTTCTCCTCTGAGATCCCGGGTAACTCCGGTCGCCGGCCTCACCCATCCCGATCCATGAAGATGGCAGCAGTACCCGATCCTCGCACCGACCAGCCGTTTTGTCCGTGCATCACGAGGATTCAGGATCACCTCGTGAGCGTTGCCGACCTCCACGATCTTCCCGGCATCCATGACGGCGATCCGATCGGCGATCTTCAGGGTCAGGGAGAGGTCATGTGAGACATAGATCATGGCAAAACCCCGTCGGTTCTGGAGTCTCTTGAGCAGGCGTAGCACGTTTGCGGCCGTTGAGACATCCAGCGCCGACGTGATCTCGTCTGCGATCAGGAGTTTTGGTCTCATGGTCATGGCTCGTGCGAGCGCGATCCTCTGCCTCTGGCCGCCGGAGAGCTCACCACAGTACTTCCCGAGAAACTGGTCAGTCTGGGGAAGCATAACCATCTTCAGGGCTTCCCGCACCATATCGAATCGCTCGCTGCGGCTCCCGATACCGTTGATCTCGAGCGGCTCCCTTATGGCATCGAGCACCGTGAATCGGTTGCTCGTGGAACTGAAGGGATCCTGAAAGACGATCTGGATACCCCCGAACCGGTGGCCGGCATCTCCGCCGTAAACCGCTCCATCCATGAACCTGACCTCCCCCGCCTCCGGTCGGAGGATGCCGGCGAGGATGTGCGCCAGAGTGGACTTGCCCGAACCTGTCTGGCCGACGATCGCGAGCACTTCGCCCTCGGAGACCTCCAGACTCACATCGTCAATCGCATGGAGCGATCTCCCGTCCGGCAGGCGGTATCGGTAGCGAAGATTATCCGCTCTGAGGAGCAGGGCGATCCCGCCCCGGTGGCAGGCGATCTCCCTCCCGTCACCGCAAGGTATGAGATCTGGCGGAGTGGTGCTACAGATCGGTGTGGCCTGTGTGCACCGCCAGTGAAACGGACAACCCGCATGCCCGCCCTCAGAAGGCGGTTCTCCGGGAATCCCCCAGAGGTCTTTGTAGATGAAGATATCCGGCGTGGAATGGACGAGGCCGCGGGTATAGGGATGACGTGGGGTGTTGATGATATCTCTCGTAGGCCCGCTCTCCACCACCCTGCCCGCGTAGAGGACGACCATCCGCGATGCGAGGGATGATACAAACGAGAGGTCATGCGATATCAGGATCATGCTGTAGCCATTTTTCCTCTGGAGATCGGCGAGCAGATTCTGGATCTCCTTTCGCGTGACTGTATCGAGGGCCGACGTAACTTCGTCGAGTATCAGGACCCGGGGATCACAGGAGAGGGCCATTGCGATGAGAACCCGCTGTCTCATTCCCCCGGAGAGCTGGTGGGGGTATGCGTCCACCCAGACCGGGTCAAGCCCGACCGATGCAAAGAGGTCTCTGCATCGCGCCTCTGCATCGCGCTTCTCCATCTCCGTGTGCTTCAATAGAGGCTCGATAACCTGTTTTCCGACCGTCATCACCGGATTTAAGACTTCGAGGCTGTTCTGGAAGACGATGGCGATATCCTTCCATCGGAGCCTGTCCATTTCAGGCTCAGGAAGACGTGTAATATCTGTGCCGTTATATGAGATCGTACCGGATACGGAGGCCTGACCACCAAGCAACCGCATGGTGCTGAGTGCAAAGGTGGTCTTTCCGCTTCCCGATTCTCCGATTACTCCAACGATCTCACCTCTCTCCAGCTCAAGAGAGATACCATCGATTGCCTTAACGATGCCACTATCCGTATAATAGTGGCATCTGAGGTCGTTGACTTCCAGGACGGACATTATGCACCCCGATTTTGTCTCATGCGGGGGTCCAGCACCCGCTCAAGATCGCGGCCGACGAACGCGAGGCAGAGCAGTAGGACGATCAGAGCCACCAATGGGGGGATGAGCCACCACTGCCAGTACGGCGTAAAGTAGATTGACCGGAAACTGGTTGCGTAATGTAGCATCATTCCCCAGCTCTTTGCAGTCGGATCACCCAGCCCGAGGAATGCAAGCCCCGTCTCAGCCATGATGGCATACGAGGTTATGCCGATGATAAGGACGAAGAGGATGGGGAGCACTTCCGGAAGGATATGGCGTCGTACCAGGTAGAACGGTGTCGCCCCATAGTTTTTTGCAGCGGTGATGTAGGCGTTGCCCTTGATAGTGAGAGTCTGTGCGCGGGCAATACGCGCCGGCTTTGCCCAGCTGAACAGGACGAGGACAAATATAACGTTAAAGATGTTCGGGCCCATAAAGGCGGAGATGACTATAAGGAGCGGAAATGCTGGCAGTGCCATGATGACATCGACCGTGCGCATCACCAGCTGATCCGCTACTCCCCCGAGGTATCCGGCGAGGATACCAAGAGCGCCTCCACCCAGACCCGCGATGCAGGCGACGGCAAGGCCGATGAAGAGACTCATCCGTGCACCGTAGCAGATCTGAGACCATATGTCCATCCCCAGTTCATCGGTGCCTAACGGATGATCTGAGCCCGGCAGTTCAAGGGATCCTCCGGTGATCTTTCCGGGCGGGTATGCAGAGAGAAGTGGGGCAAAGATCGCCATCATGACGATTAGGGCGATGCCGCACAGCCCGATCTTTCCTTCCAGACTGAATTTTGATATGGTGGCCGTGAGACGGTCGGCCGCATTCTGTAAATGCGGCGCCATCCTGATGGCTTGTATGACAGAGATCTGTTCAATAAACATCCAGTTCACCTATCAAGCGACCCGGGGATCCAGTTTCTGGTAGATGCGGTCGGCTATCAGGTTGCAGAGCAGGATTGATACCGCCACGATCAGCAAAATGCCCTGGATCAGCGGATAATCCCGGGCCACGACAGCGTTTCTGAGTGTCAGTCCTATCCCCGGATAATTGAAGACACTCTCGACAAGCACAGCACCTCCCATGAGCATACCGACCACGAATCCGGTGCGGGTCACCACTGGAAGCAGGGCGTTTCTGAGTGCGTGGCGTGTCCAGACTATGCGATCACCAAGCCCCTTGGCACGTGCAGTGCGGATGTAGTCCTTCGTGGAGACTGTGATGAGTGTGTTTCTCGTGAGGAGATAGACACCGGTGAGCTGCGCAAGGGAAAGGGTCAGAACGGGGAGGAACGCATGGTATGCAACATCTCTCACAAGATCCAGAACGCCGGCATACTGTGCAAACGGGGTGACGGCGCCCGCCAGAGGAAAAAGTCGGAGATGCACGCTGAATATGAGCAGGAGGATGAGTCCGAGCAGAAATGATGGGATCTCGGCGAATGCGATCAGGCCGGTCATCATCAATCGGTCGGACCCCTTATTCCGGTTCCAGGCGGAGATAACGCCGAGCACGACGCCGGTAACCGTGCTGATGGCTGTTGCTGATAGAACGATGAGGAGAGTCCATGGCAGATGGAGGAGGATCACCCCGACCACCGGCATTTTGTACTGGATACTCTGGCCGAGATCCCCTCTTACCAGGTTTGCCAGGTATGAAACGAACTGTTCATGCAATGGGAGATCCAGACCATAATAATGGAAGTAGTACTCTCGCTGCGCTTCCGTCATGACGATCACGTCCTCGCCCTGGATATCCGATGCCATAGTCGAGAACGGGTCTCCCGGCATCATGCGGGGGAGGAGAAAATTAATCGCTACGATCACNAGGAGGGTTACCACAAACCTGAANATGATNGTCTGCCTGTCTCTCTCGTTCATCTGCCGCCAACCATCCAGACCATCGCACCACTAAATGTCTCAAACTCATATTGATACGTCCCATCCGGTGCAGCAGCGTTCCGGTAATACTCGCGGATCCTCTCCTTTGCTTCGCCAGAAACCTCCGGGGCGCCCCCCGGGAAGTCCATCGCTCTCTCTGCTGCCACGGTCCAATCCTGCTTGCGGCTCCCCGACTGGCGACTGAACCTCACGATGGGCCGGCAGCCNGACGTATAGAGATACATGAAGGGGTAGAGCATGCCCAGTCCGTGGGTATTGCGGCGAGGTTCTTTTCCCAGAATATTTCGGCAGATCTCACGGCGTGCATCTTCATCTGCCTTTCCGATGAAGTGGCTGCTGTAGTAGCAGTAGCCTTTCGAGCAGGCCACCATCCGGTCGAAGGTCTCTACGTCCCTGATGCTCGGGGTCATGGCTGCAACCACAAGATCGAACGCGTTCCGAAACCCGAGTGCATCAATATCAGCCGTCCACCACGAAGACTCGACCGGAGTGATCTTCAGTCCTTCTTCCCGTGCGGACCTGGTAAACCGGCCGAGCATCTCCTTAGATACATCAAGAGACGTGACATCCGCCCCGGCGCGGGCAAGCGGGAGGGAGAGGGTTCCCGGCCCGCAACCGATGTCAAGAACCCTCGCGCCCTGAGGCGAAAAACCGGCCTCATCAAGTATTGCAAACATCTCGTCAGCCCGTTTCTGCCGCCTTTCATCGTCCATGTCCCGTGCAAAACGGTCTGACCGCCGGTTCCAGACTGCCGCGATAGAGTCGTCGGTGGCCGTGCCCATCTCCCGTGCCGCTGCGTTCCAGTAATCGGCCCAGTACCGGACGTTATCGCTTTGCCGCAATTCCGGTCCTCTCCAGATAGGTTAGCTTGCTGTGAGTCCTTGCGTGATGGTCAAACATGTTCATCCACCCATCGTAACGTGAGATATACCACACATCGGGGCGGGTTGTGTAGAACAGCGGGATGGTCGGCACATCCTCTGAGAGAATCGTTTGCATGTCGTACACGATTCTCTTCCGCTTTTCGTCATCCAGTTCCGTCATTTCAGCAGCGGCAAGCGCATTGAGCCGGTCGTTTCGGTAGCCCCTAATGGATGCCTGTGGGATAAGGCTGCTGACAGATGCGGATGTGACGTCAGTATATCTCGTGCGCAGGAAATCGGCATCCCCACCCCATCCTCCGTAACCTGCAATGATCAGCTCAAAGTCGCCGTTCTTCAGGTTGGCGTCGCGGGATTTGCTCTCGAGCGCCCTGACCTGAATAGCTATACCAACGTTTCCGAGACGATCTTTGAGGATCTCGCCGATCCTGACTTCATCGCTTCCCACGCTGAGGGTGAACGAGAGTTTCTTTCCATCCCTCTCACGGATACCATCCCCGTCGGTGTCCTTCCACCCGGCGCTCTCAAGCAGTGTCCTTGCTCTCTCTGCGTCGAACGCATATTCGGGTTGATCAGGGTTGTACCAGATATGCTCCTCGGGGAGAATGCCCATGTTTCCCGGTTTCCCGGCACCGCGCTGGATCTTCTCGACGAGTTCGTTCCGGTCGATGGCATACGCGAACGCCTGGCGCACCTTCGGGTCGTTCAGTTCAGGGCGCCTGTTCATGTTGAAGTAGAACTCGTATGCCCAAACCCCGGGCTGTGACGAAACCCTTATGTCGGGATTGTCTGCAAATCTGCCCATCACATCGGGGCTGATTTCGCTGCTGAAATCGATCTGGCCCTGCTCAAAGGCGATCAGTTCATCGCTGACCGGGATGAACTCGACCGCTTTGATTGCGGGCTTCGGACCCCAGAACTCATCGTTCGCCACGAAACGGTAGGAACCGTGTTCCCTGTTGTACCCGTCAAGCCGGTAAGGGCCAGTGCCAGTAACGGCGTCAGGGGCAAGGAATGTCGCCGGATCAGAGACAGTACTGTAGATATGCTCAGGAATGATCATTAACGAACTGAGTTTGTAAAGGAACGTGGACGCCGGTTCGATGAGCACAAACTTCACCGTATGGTCATCAACGACCTCGACGCGATCGACGATCCCGTCCTCGATCCCCCCTGCTATGGGGAGATGTTCTTTTTCGTAGTCGAACGTGAACTTCACGTCACTGGCAGTGAAAGCGACGCCGTCCTGCCACCTGACGTTCTCGCGGAGGATGAACGTGTATTCCCTGCCGTCCGGGCTGACGGTCCAGTTTTCAGCAAGCCACGGTATGAGCCCTATCTCGTCTTTTTCAAGCAAACAGTCGAAGATCATGTTCACCTTGTATCTCGCCGGTCCCCGGGGAAAGGCCGAGAACGGCTGGGGGTAACCGTAGTCCCCGCCGGTCAGGCGAATGACGTCCGCCTCCAGTGCGCCGTTCGTCGCCGTACCTGTGCTGCTGCCGGTGTCCTGTGATGTGCATCCTGCTGTTATCAGCGCAAACGCCACAATGACGAGCGTAAATCCAGACAATATACTCTTCTTCATACAATTCACATTCCTTTGATGAGTTCAGGTGTTTCATTCCCTTCCTGCAGCTCACCGGCCGCGGGTATGCTCATCGAGGCACGGGATGCAGACAAAGCCCCCATCCAGCACTCTTGCATGATTCGGTAACCATCTCTCCGCATTTCAGACATCTCACGGAACCGCTGCGAAGAGCCTTTCCAGGAATTTCCGCCGTCATGCGGCGTATCTCAAAATGCGTTTCCGGAGGTTCGGCCAGGATCGCATCGACCTGTTTTTTCATCCGGCTCTGCAGTTCCTGCATATCCTCCGGGGATGCAGTTCCCTCCATGGATCTGACGATGAGGGATTTAAGGGCCGGATCCTCATCCGCTTCCCGGTTCTTGACCGAGAGTCGCACGGCATCGTTCGTCGATTTATCGATGAACGTGTAGACGTTCTTGCCGTGATTCCGGATGATCAGGTTATCCTTACCCAGTGTGCAGCCGGCAACCACCTGGATTGCGTCAAGGCCGCAACCAGTGTTCTCAGCGATTGCTACGAGTTGCCCGTCCATGTCCGGATCAGGGCGCAGTTCCCTGATTGCAATCTTTGCAGCCAGATAGCCGAGGGCGACCCCGGAACAGAGATGCCCATGAAACTTGACGACTTCGGAAAGCGGCGCGATCTCCGGTTCCTGAGACCCGGAACGGTCGNTGCTGCCGGTGTTAGGTGAGATGNTCTCGCACATACACATCAACTCAAATTACTTTAAGACAAATTATTTTGTTGTTCAGAATAATAAAGGTGTTGAAATTTTGCCTGCTTTCAGCACTCCTATCGGGCAGATTCGGCGTATGATCGAGCGGAGGGAGCCCGGCGATATTCATCGGAGTCTCTCTCCGAGCAGCACGAGATCGTCCGCCGGTCGATGCTCTTTTCTCCTTTATCGGCCTCCATCGATTGTGGCAGAGTGCTTTCCGATGAGGAATCCTGTAAAATAGGTAGGGGCAGGCGGCCTTCCCTGAACTTTTGTGCCAGACCTTTTCTGGCCGCATGACNTGTCACGTGGCGCCAGCGACCTGGTGGTCGAGGGGGTCTAACTTTGTCACTGGATCCACCTGCCCCCTGTGGTAATCCTTCGCCAGGTTATGGGGTCTGTAACAAGCACCCCGGCGATAAACCAGGCATACCAGCAGGTTTTTGTGGTCCTGATGATTGTGGAGCGGGCGGCAGATCTCCATCTCCGCATGAGGTCGCGGGTCGGCGCAATACCTTCCAGCCCATCCGCCCGAACAGCAACCGCGATCTCCCCCGGGAAGATGCGCGGATCCCCTCCCCAATCCGCTCAACCTGGTGGTCCGGAGGATCCCGGATGCGGGCACTTTTATTACCATGAGGGATTTAACCTTCAGGGTAGCCAGAAACACCAGTAAGAACAGTATTGTTTCCCCGGTTACAGAGACTAAATCTCCCCATTGGCCGCATCAAAATGGTTATAAAAAATCGGTACAAGGGTACTTAGCTGAGATCAGCAGGGCAAAATATGATCACTGAGAGCGATATTGAGCATATAGCAGAACTTGCGGATATCGGCATATCAAGAGACGAGATGCCGGAGTTCGCCCATCAATTCAATGCAATACTGGAATACTTCAGCATCATCGAGAGCGTGGAAGGCATTGGCGCCCCCGCTGCCGGGGCTGCCAATGTCTTCAGGGAGGACGAGCCCCGGCCATGCCTCCCGCAGGAGGCAGTCCTCGCAAACGCAGGGTCGACTGAGGGTGGATTTATCAAGGCCCCGAGGGTGATGTGAGTGGCGGGAACTCTGAATTTCTCGCCCGATGACCGCTACAACGCCTTCATCACCACCTGCGGCGAGGCGCCGTTCGGTGACGGTGCGCTCGCCGGCATAGCCGTCGCAGTCAAGGATAACATATCGACGGCCGGCATCCAGACAACCTGCGCGTCCCGGATCCTTGCAGGCTACATCCCGCCGTATGATGCCCACGTCGTGGAGCTCCTCCGGGGCGCGGGCGCCGCGATCGTCGGCAAGACCAACATGGATGAGTTTGGCATGGGCTCGACCACCGGGACGAGCGCGTTTGGCCCCACGAAGAACCCGGTCGACCTGGATCGAGTCCCCGGCGGTTCGTCGGGAGGGAGCGCCGCCGCGGTCGCTGCCGGCCTCGTCCCGATGGCGCTCGGCACCGACGCCGGCGGCGCGATCCGG
>JGI24709J26583_10004771_pt1 | contig 10121 bp, 10 predicted proteins | sample BioPla2DNA1_FD_26583 | JGI IMG/M metagenome (IMG submission 26583) | reverse complement strand
AAAAAAATTCTTTTTCGTTAATAATTTTTCAACTTCTTGTAATTCAATTCTTTATACAATACCCTATTTTACAGGACACACCTATTTTACAAATCGACAAACAAGGCAACAAATATACAAAACTATTTGAACATATTGGCTATTTTGAGTAATTTTTTTAAAAAAAGAAAAATAAGGGGGCAGAGAAAGAGTGACTCCCCGAAAAATTTTTACCCCCACTTACTCTTTATGGAGCTCCTTTGCATTCATCTGCTCCATAATGATCGATTTTCCCAGAATTTCTCCTTCGGTTTTATTGGGTCCAATCGTAACTTTCTTGCAAGCTATCAACTTATATCCGAATTGATTCGGGTGAAAAGGCTCCAAACCCTTACTCCTGTACAGGATGTTATTCTTAAAAGTGAGTCCGTCCACAGATTTGGCGAACAAAATAGGATAGTCGAACAAAAAGAAAGAATTATCCTCAATCCTGATATTCGCATGGTAAGGATGCTCCGGATCAGGCTTGGCAATATTGGGATAGATCGATATCACGGCTTCGGAAAACTGGTATGGCGACGAGTTACAAGAATATCTGAAAATATTTTTCCGAATCGTTACATCACGCACCGGACCCGATTCATACCATTCCCGGGCATCTCCGGCAATCAAAATAGCAGATCCTGCCGATTCGAAAATATTGTCCTCAATCCTTACATTTCCTCTGGTTGAGATGAGTAATCCACGCGCTCTGCCACTTCTAAAACGACAATTCGATATCTTAACATCCGGATTACAGGTCACATTCTCAATCACCACCTTGGATTTGACCTTTCTTGAAGGAGAGGTGGCTAACACCAATTCAAACTGATCCCTGTTGAGTTGATTGTACTCTATGATGGTACTTGAGTCGATCGTTTTCATAGTTTTAGGATCCACAAAGTAGATTTTTTCTCCCATTCTCCCCCACTCCAAGCCGGTCGTTTCATGGTGCATAAATTGAGCAATTACCCGATTCTTTTTTCGTTTTACAACTTTGACATAAGTCCCGTGGATGTTGATTGCATCATCCATTAATCCATACCACTCGCAATTTTCGACTCTGATCTGACCACTGCAACCCATCAGGTGAAATCCATCATCATGACTGCTAATATATTTCCTCCCAATCAGATAGTTGGGAACAACCGAGCAACTGAACAAATTCAAATTGTGCGTAAATTGAGCTAAAATAGCCAACCCATCAGTCTGGTATATGTTCACATTTTGAACCAAAATATCAGCACTATTTTGTATAAAAATACCGGCATGATTTCTTTCGCCATGTCTAATCACAATCCAATTGTGTAGCTTAGGAAAATGTGCTTTATTGGGATAAAAAATTCTCAATCTCCCTTTTTCCACCTCATCCACCGGAATTCCTTCCCACCATCCTCTATCACCGGTGTAAGGCTCTACCATTCTGGAATTATGATTAAACTCAACGTAGGTAAATGGTGAGGTTTTATGTTTACCTATAAAAAAATGAAGTTGTTGTTTTGCATCCACCTCATACGGAAAAAGTTGAGGATCAAAAGCAATCTCAAAATAGGATGAATCCACATGAACTACTTCTGCTTCCACTGAAGTTGGCGTTGCAAAATCGATTATGATATTGCGTATGGAAATATTGGTACAACGATCCAGTGTGATGGGTTGCATTTTCCCATGAAACATCAAGGTAGAGAAGTTCCCATCCACAGTCACATTATGCATATCCTCAAACAAAATGGCTAAATTTTTAGGATTCCGGTTGGTTGTATTGCTTTCATAGTACTCCTTATGAATCGCATTTTCTTCGTAAAAATCATATTGTCCTGCTGACAAAATAATTGTCACTGACTCTCTGGTTTTAACTGCCTGTAGCAAATTCTGAAAAGGTTGTGTCATATCATTTCCCGTATCCGGAATTACTCCGTACAAAGCTCCATACACCACATCTTGGGCCTGTACAGTAGTCAATAAACAAAATAGAGAGAGTAATAAAATAGCGCGTTTCATATATTATGTATTTTGTAACTATTCCCGTTATGATCAATAGTAAAGGGATCTTTCAGATTAAATCCATTTTTCACTAATGGAGTACTAAATAGTTGTTTTGTTTCACCGTAATACAGTTCTTCTCCTGACTGAAGCAGTAGCGAAAGGGGAACATACTGCACTGCAAAGGCAAATTCATGCAAGATCAGGATAATGGTAATCTGGTGCTGTTCATTCAGTTCTCTCAAAATCTCCATAATCTCAAATTTGTGTGCAATGTCGAGGTTTGAGAGCGGCTCATCCAGAATGAGAATGGGTGTTTTTTGTGCTATCGCCCGGGCTATCAAAGTTCTTTGAAACTCACCCCCACTCAATTGGTGAGTGAATCTGTCTTTAAACTCTATCAGATGGGTTTTATGAAGTGCTTCCCTGACAATTTGATGATCTTTTTCTGAAGGAGACTCCCACCTTCCAAGGTGTGGATTTCTCCCCATCATCACGGTTTCATATACCGTGAAATCGAACATCAGATCTTGCCTTTGGGGGACTACAGCTATCAATTTCGCAATATCTAATTGGGAGAGATGATTGATGCTTTTTCCATTAATTTTTATTTCTCCCTGAAAACCATGGAGTAACCCACAAATTAGTTTCCCTAGAGTCGTTTTTCCTGACCCATTCGCACCCATCAGAGCACAATAGGTCCCCTGTTGGAGTGTAAAATTGAGGTTTTTTAATACCTTTACCTGGTCGTAAGCGAAAGAGAGATGAGATACTTCTATTATTGGAGTCATGCTATATTTGAGTTAAAAAAAGGTAGGGTTCCACACTAGTTTTCCTTTTTTGGGATAAGTACTCTCTTTATTGAGAAGGAATACTTTTTTATCGATACCCCAGTAAAAACCACCCAGTTTTCCTTGGGAGGTTACTACTCTGTGGCAAGGTATGAGGAATAAAATCGTATTTCTTCCCACTGCATTACCTACTGCTCTTTGTGCTTTTGGTTTTCCAATTTGTTGAGCAATTTGAGCATACGTAGTTAATTCTCCATGAGGGATTTGTAAAAGTGCCTCCCACACCTGATATTGAAAAGGAGTTCCTTCCAGATGGAGGGGTATTTTAAGGTTTTTATCCCACTCCTTTTTCAGTGCTTCTCTGATAAGAGGATTTATTTTAGCAATCCTGTTTTTGATCTTCGCATTGGGAAAGCGTTCTTTTAATTGTTCAACATAAGTTAGCCCCTTTATAGGATAACCCACATAGCAAATCCCTTTGGCAGTAGAAGCAACAACTAGTTTTCCGATTTTGGTATTATGAATAGAAAAAGAGATATGAATAGGTCTTCTTTTGGACTTAAACTCCTTATTATCAGCATATTTTATACTGACAATATCGTGATGTTTTTTTACTTTTTTGGAAGTTTCATCATTTTTCATAACTTTTCCATTTTGAGTACAAAGATACATAACTTTTTTAAATGAAATAAAATAAAAAAGTTGCACCTGATATAGACGCAACTTTCAACCTTATTTACATTATTAACCAAAAATAAAATATTATTTTTTCTCTGCTTTTTTCTCTTCTAAACTTGCAAGTACCTCCTCCTGGATTGAAGCCGGTATAGGCTGGTACTCAAAAAACTCCATTGAAAAGTTAGCTCTGCCGCTCGAAAGATTTCTCAACACAGTAGCATATCCAAACATCTCCATAAGCGGTACATAGCCGTTTAATTTTTGGGATCCTTTTCTATATCTTCTCATGCTCAGGATTCTTCCTCTTCTTTTGTTGAAATCACCCGTAACATTTCCGATATAATCATCAGGAGTATTGATCTCTATTTTCATAACCGGTTCAAGCAGAATCGGTTTACCTTTCATAAATGCCTCTTTAAAGCTCATGGCTGCACAAAGTTGGAAAGCCATATCTGAAGAGTCCACCACGTGTGCACTTCCATCCANCAGAACTGCTTTCACATCCACAACCGGGAACCCTGCCAAAGGNCCTTTCTCCATTCCTTTTTTAATCCCTTTATCTACTGAACCAATATATTCATTAGGAACATTTCCACCTTTTACCTTGTCCACAAACTCGTATCCTTGCGCTTCATTAGGTTCAAATCTGATAATGGTGTGGGCATAGTGTCCTTTTCCTCCCGTTTGTTTTACATACTTGTAATTGCTTTCCACCTCTTTAGTCAAGGTTTCTCTGTATGAAACAGCAGGTTTACCTATTTCAACATCAACTTTAAACTCTTGTTTTAAGCGATCAACGATCACTTCGAGGTGTAATTCTCCCATTCCTGAGATAATCGTTTCCTCCGTTTCTTCGTCATAACGTGCTCTGAATGAAGGGTCTTCATTGATCAATTTCGACAATGCTTCTCCCAACTTTTCCGATTCTTTGCGCGCTTTGGGAAGCACTTTCAATTCTATTACTGAAGGTGGAATGTGGATGCTTTCCAGATGCAACGGTTGATCCGGATCACACAATGTATCACCGGTACGGGTTACCTTCATACCCACTAAAGCAACAATATCTCCGGGACCCGCCTCTTTGATCTCCTCCCTATCCTTAGCTTTAATTCTGAATATACGACCTGTTCTTTCGTACTTCATCTTACTGGAATTATAGAGTTGCATACCGCCGGTCAAGGTGCCGGAAAATATACGGATAAAGGTTTGTTGACCAACGTATGGATCATTGATCAATTTGAATGCCAAAGCTGAAAATGGTTCTTTTGCTGAAGGATTTCTGGTAATGGTCTTTTCTTCATCATGAACATCGGTACCCACTACAACTCCTGCATCAATAGGAGATGGGAGATAGTTTACAATGGCATCCAACAGTAATTGAATCCCTTTATTTTTATACGCTGCTCCACAGAAAACCGGTGTGATTAAAAGTTTCATTGTTGCTTCGCGTGCCGCTTTCATCATCAATTGCTCCGGAACCTCTTTTTCTTCAAGGTAAAGGTCGGCAATCTCCTCATCAAAATCTGCCAATGCAGCAATTAAATCTGCTCTGGCACTGGTGGCACGTGCCATTTCACTCTCCGGAATCTCTTTTTCATAGCTTTTGGTCTCATCGAAGTAGTAGGCTTTCATTTTAATGAGGTCAATCATTCCCTCAAATTGATCTTCACTTCCGATAGGAATCTGAAAAGGAACCGCATTGGCATCCAGGTTATCATTCAACTGCTGCACCACATCAGCAAAATCAGCGCCGGTACGGTCCATTTTATTAATGAACGCAATTTTAGGAACACGATATCTATCCGCTTGATTCCACACTGTTTCACTTTGAGGTTCTACTCCTCCAACAGCGCAAAATACAGCAATCATTCCATTAATCACTCTCAGAGAACGCTCCACTTCAACAGTAAAATCCACGTGTCCGGGAGTGTCGATTAAATTAATTTGGTGATCATTCCAATAAGTTGTAATAGCAGCTGATGCAATGGTAATTCCTCTTTCCTGCTCCTGTTTCATGAAGTCCATGGTCGCCTGACCATCATGAGATTCACCAATTTTCCGATTCACTCCGGTAAAAAACAGGATTCTTTCCGAGACGGTTGTTTTCCCTGCATCAATATGCGCAGCAATTCCAATATTTCTTAGTTTTGTAATAGAATTTATCATAAAATGTGATTATTTTTGCATTGACTAATTTTCTTATCTGTTTAATTGTTAAATAATTAGCTATAATAAATAGGAATTATTTAAGGGGTGCAAAAGTAACATTTTTTTGCTTACACCCGGAACTTTTTTGTGAAATTTTTAAATGATATGAAAAAAAGTAGAATAATTCTAAATTCTAATTTATTTATTCCGCCTTCATATTTCCTGTTTCTTTTTTGGTATTTTAAAAAAAAGGGGGCATTTTGATTTCGGATTTCGGATTTCGGAAGTTTTATATTGAGTTTTTTTAACATATCCCATTGATATTTAATTATATATATTATTTTGAAATAAAAATAAATGGGGGGCAGACAAAGCTTCACTTTTTTGTTAATCTATAACCCCACTCTGGAATGAGATACCTTTTGGAGAATTAGTGTACAATTGCGGATCAGGAATTACCAAAATTCCCAAAAATTGCCAAAATTTGTCCAAAAAATATCTTTTTTCCACCAAAATCCAAAAATTTCCCTTTTTTTCCATATTTTTGCAATTAGCATTAAAAACACTATTTTTTCATTTTTTAAAACATAAGCTATAAGTACTGATATCCAATGCTTTATGGACGTTTTCAAAGGTTAATTTCAAGGGAAACTTATCCCCACTTAACTGTTGATAACTTAAAATAGCTCCCTTTTTTTCCATATTGATTATCAGTGAGTTAATTAAAAAAAATTAAGTTTTTTAAAATAGTTATCAACAATCTGGAATTAATAAAAAATTTATACTATTTTTGTGACAATATTTAACGATGTAAAAAGATGTCCGTTTATCAATATGGTTATTGGGAAGTTTCAATAGAAAAGCATGGAAGAATTAAACTTCCTACCGCTTTATTGAAATCATTGCCTGAATCGGAGCGCAAACGATTTTGGGTTGCACACGGTTTTGGAAACCATATCATGTTGTGGACTGAGAGTGCTTATCTGGAGCAGATCCGTTTCTTAAACAGCATCAACCGTAATGACATTCAAGCCAAACGCTATCGTAATGCTTTTTTGCGCAACATCACTCAAGTAGAGTGTGACTCGCAGGATCGCATCGTGATTCCAAAACCCTTTATGGAGAATTACAAAATAGAAAAAGAGGTTGTATTGCTGTTGGATAATGGTCGGATAGAACTGTGGAATCAAGCTAATTACCACGCTCAATATACCATCTCTCCCGACGAAATGGAACAACTTAATGCTCAAATCCACTCTGATTATTTACGTGAAGAAAATCAAAATTAATATAGAATGTACCACACCCCTGTACTGCTTACTGAATCTATTTCGGGTCTTATTACCTGTACCAAGGGGATCTATGTGGATTTAACATTCGGGGGGGGAGGACATTCACGGGCTCTGCTGCAACAATTGGCTCCCGAAGGACAACTTTTTGGGTTTGATCAAGACCCTGACGCACAACGGAACAGCATCGCAGATCCCCGATTTCAATTGGTGAATGCCAATTTCAGACACTGGAAACGGTTTATGCAGTTTCACAATGCTTACCCTGTTAACGGTGTATTGGCTGATTTGGGAGTTTCCTCCTATCAATTCGATACCCCGGAGCGTGGGTTTTCTCACAGACTCGATGGTAGGTTGGATATGCGGATGAACCACTCCAAAGGAATTACCGCCGCAGATGTGGTTAATCAATACAGTGTGGAGCGTTTGACAGAGCTTTTTGCTCAGTATGGAGAAGTGAAACAAGCATATCGTATCGCACAACTGATTGAAAAAGGTAGAGAGGAACAACCGATCGAGGAGAGCGGAGAATTGAAAGAAGTGCTGAAACCTATCCTCCCCCCGGGAAGAGAAAATAAAATATTATCACAAATATTTCAGGCACTCAGAATAGAAGTCAACGAAGAGATGGATGCCCTGAAAGAAATGCTTCAACAAACCGTTGAGGGCGTTGAAACCGGTGGACGGATTGCAGTAATCTCTTACCACTCTTTGGAAGATCGTCTGGTGAAAAACTTCTTCAGAAGCGGCAACTTTGAAGGAAAGATTGAAAAAGACTTTTACGGCAATCCGATTACCCCCTTCAAATTGATTACCCGTAAAGCAATTGTCCCTTCGCAAGAAGAGATAAGTAAAAACAACAGAGCACGAAGTGCAAAATTAAGAATTGTAGAAAAAATTGACTTTTCACTATGAAGTATATAGCTGAATCTGATAAAGTTGAGAAAAAAGAAAGAAAAAAAGGCTCAGGATTACTCCAATATGTTTTGAGTGGGGAGTTTGTACTGAAACTATTTCAACCTCGTGTATTACCTTATACCATTGCGGTGTTCATTTTAACTTTTACAGCTATTATCAACGACAGAAGCATAAAAAACAAAATCAAAAGATATGAACAAAAGGAGATTGAGTATAAAGCCACGCTTAATCACCTAAGAAAAAATAACCACTTCATCCCGTATGATCAGCTCATTATTCTTCAAGATAAAGCAAAATCATGGGGCTTTCACAGAAAGCAGGATGGAGCTTATAAAATTACTATTCAAGAAGATACTCAAACTAAAAAAAGAGAAAGGAAAAAATGAGCAAAAACAATATAGAGCAAAATAAAAGCATGAAGAGAAGGTTATTGGTGATCTACCTTTTAACTGCCGCTTTTAGTATTGCTTGTATGGGGAGAATAATACACCTTTCTCAATTCTCCGGAGAGTTCAAAGATTGTGTTGATGAAACTGTAGAAGGTGCTGTTGCTGACTCCAACTGCAACTGTATTATTCGGGAAAACAAACTTACACCGCTGCGTGGAGAAATTTTTGATGACATGGGCCGGGTGTTGGTCAGTAACAATTCCGTGTTTGACGTTGTATTGGATGGAAGATACCTTAAATATAAACCGGGAAATATCAAACGTGATTCTCTCTATCTTTCCGAAGGAGAAAGGATCTCATGGGAGGATCAAGGTCGTTTGAAAGAGTTGGTAAAGGATTTGGCCCGAGAGTTTCATGAACATTTTTCCGATCGCTACCCTTTTACTTTGGATTATTATGAAAGAAAACTGGGGGAAGCTATCCTGCAACATAAAAATGTCACCATTCTATCATCAAAGCGAAGTAACCCCAGACAAAGAGTAACTTCGGACGACACAGCCTTCATCAAAAGTTTACCCGTCTTCAACTCTTATAAAGTGAAAGCAGCCTCATTCCCGATGGATATCCAACGGATTATGCCTTACGGAGAATTGGCTAAAAGAACTTTGGGTACTTTTGACTACGCCACCAACAAAAAAAGTGGATTGGAAGAAACATACGATTATGTTCTTGGAGGAGATCCGGGTTCAAGAAAATATATGCTCTACCGAAAAATCAGAGTTCCCATCGAAGGTAGAATTGATCCTACAGATGGTAAAAACATTCAAACCACCATCAATTTAGACATCCAATACATTGTGTATCAGGCACTCATGGATAAATTACTATCAAATAATGCGCAATGGGGAACTGCTATAGTGATGGAAACGGCAACCGGTGAAATAAAAGCTATAACCAACCTGACCAGAAAAGGAACAGAAGGAAACTACTATTATACCGAACAGTTCAATTACGCTTTGCGACACGAATGTGAACCGGGTTCTACATTCAAATTGGCATCCTTGCTCGCCTATTTGGAAAAAACACCGAATGATACTACTCCAACTTATCTCCTTTGCGGATGCGAAATCATCAACCATTTTGGAGGAAGAAAATTTCAAAAATGTTACGATAGCGATAGCAGAGGGTCAACTCACAGATTAGGAACCGTTGCAGAAATATTCCAACGCTCTTATAATGAGGCAACTGCAACCATGATCTTCAAAACCTATCCCAATTTTAAATCCTATTTGGATGCGTTGAGAAACATGGGGATTTTAGATTCTATCAAAACACAGTTGGGAACTATTCCTCCACCCAATATCAGACAAAAAGCAACAGACAGACGAACCTACTACTCTGCCACCTTTGGTGCCGGTTTTAATATCGCTCCTATCCAAACATTAACCTATTACAACGCCATTGCCAACAATGGGAAAATGGTTAAACCCCTTTTTGTTAAATCGATTACTGATAAAGATGGGATTGTAAAAATCTATGATACTGAAGTACTTCATGAACAGATCTGTTCCGAATATACTGTTAAAAGAGCTCAGAAATATTTGAGATCTGTGGTGACCAGTCCGGTAGGAACAGCNNGAAAATATGCCAACTTCCCGGTTGAATTTGCGGGGAAAACGGGAACCCGTGACATCTGGGATCCGGAAACAAAAAGCTATCTCAAAAGTCGGAACAGTGCCTCCTTCTGTGGCTATTTCCCTTATGACAATCCACGCTATACCGTTATTGTTTACCTCTACAATATCGCCAGAATGAGTGGTGAAGCAGTAGATGTGTTTGCCACTATTGCACAACAAATTATGAATATCGAAAATTTTGCCTCACTGAAAGAGTTCCCGGTTTCACAA